>Ga0334887_1000026_pt1 | contig 219050 bp, 184 predicted proteins | sample GraSluR1_MG_10_FD_207217 | JGI IMG/M metagenome (GOLD analysis project Ga0334887, IMG submission 207217) | Sludge microbial communities from methane-producing bioreactor in Wageningen University, Netherlands - Granular Sludge_18_07-R1 | ecosystem: Engineered > Bioreactor > Anaerobic >...
GTAGGCTGGTCGCGTAGCCCTAATATTTTTTTCCCAAAGCTGCCCTCAAAAATCTAAGGGGCAGTTTGGGAAAAAAACATTAAGAAAGTTCATTTTAAATTTGGTTTTTAACACAGTTCATTGCGAATCCGCCAGCCGGCGGATGAAGGAATCTTTTTTTGTTTGCATGCAATTGATATCTAGCAGATTGGTTGGCTTCGCCGAACTCTTTGAGTTTCGCAAAGTACGCCTGCCTATCGGCAGATAGGCTACCAATGACAGATTATCTATCGTCATTGTGAACCCACCTTTTTTTTGGTGGGTGAAGCAATCTGTAAAGGCCAGTTAATTAATAGATTGCTTTGTTATTCGCTTCGCTCAGAATGACAACCATTTTTTTGCTTTAGGGGACGAGGTGTGGTTGGTGGTTTTGTTCTTTAAAAAAACGAGACCACCAACCCCTCCTCGTCCCAACAATATAAATATAACTAACTGTCATTCTGAGAGGAACAAAGTGGATCGAAGAATCTTTTGCTCGCCAAAGTCAATATTTTTTTGTTTAAGAAATTTAGTCGGACACTTGTGATTAAGCATTGCTTTATCTACCAGTTAAACGAGCATGAAAAATTTGAAGCATTGCCCTTTTTATCCTCAACCAGTAGTTTCAATGTGTGGGTCTTATTCCGGCTTAATCTTTTTGAATCAAATTCGTAGAAAATAAGATTGTTCTTTGGATCATGTTCAAAGAGTACCCAATTGTCGTTTATAGTTCCTGTGATATTGGCAATTCCGCTGAGTTTATCCTCAACTTGAAAACGGATCGAGGTTTCCTTTCCCATATCTTTCCCTTCGTATACGTTAAGCGGAAGAATGGATGGGGGTATGGAATCAACCATAACCATAAAATCACCAAAGAAATTAACGTTTGTCTCCACAGTACCATTGATGTACCATCCGCCAGCTTCCTCAATTTTCCCTTCGGGATTAATTGAACAGATAAGGGCTTTTTCTCTATACTTTTCGGGTATCAATTCAGCTTTGATGGCTAAGCTGTACGATCGATGAACTGGGGTAAACCGATTGTGAACATGTATAACAGGGGAGAAGGATTCGGGAATTGGTTCGGAAGTATTGTATGTAAAAAAAAGGTTCTTGTATAGTGCGTTTCTGGGCATTTTTATGGTAAAATGATCATGCTCTAAATAGTTTTCGTTATAAAATAACCAGTAAGGGTGCGAAGTAGTGTCCTTTGGGTATTCTGCTGTTATATGCTGATATCTATTCTTGTCACCGATCATTAGCATCTTTAGTTCAGTTTGGTTTCCAATAGCATCTCCAATGATGATTCTCACATCGTAAAGGCTGTCCGTTTGAACATTGATGTAACCTTTGTTAAGTACTTTTTTGTATCCACTAAATTTATTGTTGGGATCAAGGAAAAGTTTATGTACCCTTTTCCCTGAAATTTGGCGCTCTTCAAAATCAATATGGCTGTTAGCATAACGAGTTTCGTTAAAGTTGAACTCGTCAACGCTGAAATTGTACACAGATTTACCATTTACCTTCATGGATAAGCTATAAACACCACATCGCAAACTACCACCACTCAGGTAATCATAGGTTTTAACACCAAAACCTATATTACCCATTGCCCGTATTGTATCTTTCACAACATATCGCTTGTGATTCCCCTGAACAAAAAGCTCTAATTTTTTGTTTTTAAGGTTGATTAGGCTTGCTGAGTCCAATGGATAAATCCAAGCAGAATTTACAACAGGTGGAATGGTATCGATAATGGGTAAATTGCTGAATGAAGGATTAAGCGGAATTTGTTCTTCGGTTCTCCTTACCTCGTAATGGAGATGAGGACCACCAGAACTTCCCGTATTGCCACTTGTGGCAATGAATTCACCCCGTTTAACCCTTATATCGTTTGGTTTTAAGTAGATATCAACATCAAACGACTTTTGACGATACTGATGTTCTTTGACAAACTCTTCAATAGGCTTTGCCAACCGGTCGAGGTGCGCATAAACCGTTGTGATACCATTGGGGTGTTGAATGTATATTGCCTTTCCAAATCCCACTCCGCTTACACGTATCCTTGAAATAAACCCATTCTCTGAGGCGAAAACTTTAGCCCCAACTTTCCCTCCGGTTCGAAAATCGATTCCTGCATGGAAACTATTGGTTCGGATCTCACCGAATGAACCAGACAAGAATAACGGTCCGTCAAGGGGTGGGTGTAAATCATAAGGACTTTTCCAGGGTTGTCCAATGGCTGCGTTTGTGGATACAAGAAGGCAAAAAAAGGATAGCAATTTGATAATTTGGTTGTTCATAGCTTGATCAAATCGAAGTTTTGGCAAATCTACTTTTTTTTATGGCATTTTTAGAAACAGCCACAAAAATTGGTTCATTTTATTTGATTTTCTGGGAAAGCGGTTGTAACTTTGTACTACTAAATTCGAACCAATGAAAGTTGAGCAGGAGCAAATTCATATTAAGCTTAAATCAAAGATTGAAAAGCTTGTTTCTGCTTATGAAATGCTGAAAAAGGAAAAAGAAGACCTCTTGGCAAAGAAGGAGAATTTGGAATCTTTACTTAAAGAGAAAGAACAAATTCTTAAAGAGTTCGAAGGTAAGTACAATCAACAACAGCTTGCAAAAGCTGTTATTGCATCAAGTGGGGATGCCCACGATGCTAAATTAAAGGTTAATAGGATTGTGCGGGAAATTGACCAATGCATTGCTCTTTTAAACAGATAATAAATTGGATTGCATGGAGGATAAGTTTTCAATACGTGTGAATGTTGCAGATAGGTTCTATCCTCTGAAAATCGATCGTAGCGATGAAGAAAAGATTCGAAAAGCTGCTAAATTGATAAACGAAAAGGTTCTTCAGTATAAGCAACGATATACCGATAAAGACCTACAGGATTTTTTGGCAATGGCTGCTTTACAGTTTGTAATAAAGCTGATTGAAAGCGAAAACAGGTTTGAGGTGGCACCCATTGTTGACGAGATAAGTGAGCTGGATGAATGGCTTGGTGAATATCTGGAAAAGAGTAACATACGTTCTTTCTAATAACATTGCCCGCATTGTTTCCTTAATACTTTTGCGAAACTCAACATTATCTAAATTGGAGTTGGACTTATGCTTACGTAGGACAGGCCTTATTCCAGCTAGTCTGGAATCTCATTAGTTTGAGACATTGGAAGTTCGAAATTGGCGGCCACTCTACCCATGACTAATTGGGGTTTCATAAAACCTAAGGTGAGCAATGCGGGTTTTTTATATTTAAATATTGAAGTTAATAATGAATTTTTTTTTTCATTTTAAAATATTTCAGGGCAGTATTTTTATAGCTTAATGCCTTTTTTTAATTTTTTAACTAAATAATAAACATAATGATAAACTTGATAATAGTTGCCGTTTCAGCCTTTATTGTCAGTGGTTTCATTACGTACATTCTTTGGAACAAGCTTTTAGCAAAAAAGAAAGAGAAACTTGTACGTGATGCTGAAACCGAAGCAGAGGTGATTAGGAAGGAAAAAATCCTTCAGGCAAAAGAAAAGTTCCTCCAGCTAAAAACCGACCATGAAAAGATTTTTAATGAGAGGAATAATAAAATGCTTCAGGCAGAGAATAAGATCAAACAACGCGAGGTTGTTTATTCTCAAAAGTTTGAAGAATTACAGCGCAAGCAGAATGAAATAGATACCATTCGCGAAAACCTAAACAGCCAACTTCATATTGTGGATAAGCGTACTGAGGAACTCGACCGTATGCATAAAACCCATGTGGAAAAGTTGGAAGCCCTTTCGGGCTTATCGGCCGAAGAAGCAAAGTCGCAGCTTGTGGAATCGCTTAAGGCAGAGGCTAAAACTGAAGCCATGTCCTATATCAACGAGATCATGGACGAAGCCAAGATGACTTCCGTAAAGGAAGCAAAACGTATTGTACTTCACACCATCCAAAGGGTTGCCACCGAATCGGCCATAGAAAATTCGGTTACAGTGTTCCATATCGATTCCGATGAGATAAAAGGAAGAATTATCGGTCGCGAGGGACGAAATATCAGGGCACTTGAGGCTGCAACTGGTGTGGAAATTATTGTTGACGATACACCGGAGGCCATTATACTCTCTGCATTTGATCCAGTTAGACGCGAGATAGCAAGACTGGCATTACATCAGCTGGTAACCGATGGACGAATTCATCCTGCTCGTATTGAGGAGATTGTTCAAAAAACACAGAAACAAATCGAGGAGGAAATAGTGGAAATTGGAAAGCGTACTACCATAGACCTTGGCATTCATGGATTGCACCCCGAGTTAATAAGGCTCATTGGTAAGATGAAGTACCGCTCCTCGTATGGTCAGAACCTGCTACAGCACTCGCGTGAGGTGGCCAATCTTTGCGCCATTATGGCATCGGAACTAGGCTTAAATGCCAAAACAGCTAAGAGGGCAGGACTGCTGCATGATATTGGGAAAGTTCCCGACGATGAACCAGAGTTACCTCATGCAGTATTTGGAATGAAACTGGCCGAGAAGTATAAGGAAAAACCTGAGATATGTAATGCCATTGGAGCACACCACGATGAGACCGAGATGACTACACTTATCGCTCCCATTGTACAGGTATGCGATGCCATATCAGGCGCTCGTCCTGGCGCGCGTCGCGAAGTGGTTGAGTCCTATATAAAAAGACTTAAGGAGATGGAAGATTTAGCGCTTACCTATCCTGGTGTTCAGAAAACCTTTGCCATTCAGGCAGGACGAGAGTTAAGGGTTATTGTTGGAAGCGATAAGGTGTCGGATGAGGAAGCAGCCAGCTTGTCGTACGATATTGCTAAGAAGATACAGGATGATATGACATATCCTGGTCAGGTTAAAATCACCGTAATTCGTGAAACAAGAGCAATTAATTACGCCAAGTAACGTTATTTTGCCAAGACTCTAAATTGCAATAGTAGTTTCCAAATCCATTGTCAAATGGCAAATTTCGAAAACATCCAAATGGTTGATCTTAAAAATCAGTATCTTAAGATCAAGCCTGAAATAGACACAGCGATTCAAGAAGTAATTGATAGTACCGGCTTCATCAAAGGGGAGCCGGTTCGTCTTTTTGAACAGGAGCTGGCAAAGTACCTTGGGGTGAAACATGTCATTGGCTGCGCCAATGGAACCGATGCACTTCAAGTTGCCCTTATGTCTCTTGGGTTGAAGCCTGGAGATGAGGTTATTACCCCAAATTTTACTTTTATTGCCACCGTGGAGGTTGTTGCTTTACTTGGACTTAAACCTGTTCTTATTGACGTTGAATTGGATAGTTTTAACTTAGATATACAAAGCCTTGAGGCAGCAATCACTCCAAGAACAAAGGCAATTATTCCTGTTCACCTATTTGGCCAATGTGCTAACATGGAGGAGATCATGCGGTTGGCAACCAAGCATAATATCTATGTTGTTGAGGATAACGCGCAGGCAATAGGCTCCGATTATTACTTTACCAATGGCTTAAGCCAAAAGGCCGGAACCCTTGGACATATCGGTTGCACTTCGTTTTTTCCATCAAAAAATCTGGGCTGTTTTGGCGACGGGGGTGCCCTTTTTACCAATGATGATGTGCTGGCAGAAACCATTCGCTCCATCACCAATCATGGCATGAGGATTCGCTACCATCACGATAGGATAGGCGTTAATTCTCGCCTCGATACCATTCAGGCAGCCATTCTTCGCATTAAGCTAAAGTATCTGGACATGTATAATCAGGCAAGGCTTGAGGCAGCAAATCGATATGACAAGCTACTTGATTCTTCAAATCGGATTATTACGCCACATAGGGTTTTATGGTCAAACCATATTTTTCATCAGTACACGTTAAAGCTTATTGATGTTGACCGACAGAATTTGATACAGAAACTTTCGGAAAAAAAGATACCAGCCATGGTCTATTACCCCATTTCTTTGCATAGACAAAAAGCATTCGAGCAATATAAGAAGGATTCAATAGTAAAGGATTTTCCAAATTCCGATGTACTGTGTAGCTCCGTTATTTCATTGCCCATGCATACTGAGCTTGACGAGGAATTGCAGGAGTATATCGTTACAAATCTTTTATCTTTGATATAAAAAAACCATATTTGAAGATAAATTGCATACAATGGAAAAAAAATACTTTGCACACCAAACGGCTGTAATAGATGAGGGTTGTCAAATAGGCGAGGGTACCAAGATATGGCATTTTAGCCATATCATGCCTAACAGCGTAATGGGAAGAAACTGCAATGTGGGTCAAAATGTTGTGATTTCGCCCAATGTAGTTCTGGGGAACAATGTTAAAGTGCAGAATAATGTGTCGATATATACTGGCGTAGTTTGCGAGGATGATGTTTTCCTTGGCCCATCAATGGTTTTTACAAATATTGTAAACCCTCGAAGTGCTGTTATCCGCAAGGATCATTATGTTAAAACTCTGGTAAAACAGGGTGCATCCATAGGAGCCAATGCAACCATTGTTTGCGGAATCACGCTTGGTGAGTTTTGCTTTATTGGAGCTGGAGCCGTTGTGGTGAAGGATGTTAAACCCTATTCGCTGGTTGTGGGTAATCCTGCCCGACATGTGGGTTGGATGAGTCAGTACGGACATCGCCTTCATTTTGATGTTCAAGGTGTTGCAGTTTGCCCTGAGAGTGGCGAAAGGTATAAGCTTGAAAACGAAATAGTAACAAAATTATAGTATAACCTTACTTTTATGTCAAAAAACTTTTGTTTGATCGGTGCGGCTGGCTTTATTGCTCCAAGGCATTTAAAGGCAATTAAGGATACTGGAAACAATCTGCTGGCAACACTCGATAAGCACGATTGTGTTGGTATTATGGATAGCTTCTTCCCCGAAGCCGACTTCTTCATTGAGTACGAACGATTCGATAGGCATATTGATAAGCTAAAGCGCGAAGGGATAAGAATGGATTATGTGAGTATTTGTACTCCAAACTACCTACACGATTCCCATATTCGGTTTGCCCTAAGGCACGGTGCCGATGCCATATGTGAAAAGCCCATTGTGCTTAACCCATGGAATGTTGATGCTCTTGCGGAGATTGAGTCAGAAACAGGCAAAAAGGTAAACACGATACTTCAGCTCAGGCATCACCCATCCATTCTTGCTCTCAAGGAGAGAATCGAGAAAGCACCAAAGGACAAGGTGTTTGATATCGATTTAACCTACATCACCAGCAGGGGACGCTGGTACTTCATATCGTGGAAGGGGGATATCCAAAAATCGGGTGGAGTGGCAACCAATATCGGAGTTCATTTTTTCGACATGCTTACATGGATATTTGGAGATGTTAAGGATAACATCGTAAATGTTTCGCAGCCGAATAAAGCAGCGGGTTACCTTACTCTTGAAAAAGCAAGGGTTAGGTGGTTCCTTAGCTTAGACTATAATGATGTACCCAATGATATTAAAGCCAAGGGACAAAGAACTTACCGTTCAATTACCATTGAGGGCGATGAGTTTGAGTTTAGCGGAGGATTCACCGATTTGCATACACTTAGCTATCAAGAAATACTCAATGGCAGGGGTTATGGCTTATCCGATGCTCGTACCTCAATTCAAATCGTACATCACATCCGAAATGCAAATCCCACTGGAATTAGGGGAGAATACCATCCATTTTGTAAAAATATTTAGTCGAAATAGAAAGGAATTTAGATGAACATGCTTGATTCGTTAACCAGTAAAAAGGAGAAACTTGCCGTAATAGGCTTGGGGTATGTTGGACTACCCATTGCTGTTGAATTTGCCAAGAAAATATCGGTAATAGGCTTTGACATTAAGCCTGATAGGGTGGATATGATTAAAAAGGGAATTGACCCTAGCCGCGAATTGGAACCTGAAGCATTTAAGAATTGTGACATTGAGTATACCGCAAATACAGAGGATTTAAGAAAGGCCAAATTTTTTGTTGTGGCAGTACCGACTCCCATCGATGAGCATAACCTGCCCGATCTGAAACCCTTGCTTTCAGCAACCGAAACGGTTGCCAAGGTGCTAAAAAAGGGCGATTATGTGGTATATGAGTCAACGGTGTACCCTGGCTGTACCGAGGAGGATTGTGTGCCAATACTTGAGAACTTATCAGGATTGAAGTATATCGATGATTTTAAGGTTGGCTTTTCACCCGAGAGAATAAATCCTGGTGATAGAGACCATACACTTACAAAAATTGTTAAGGTAACCTCTGGGTGTGATGCCGAATCGGCAGAGATCATAGCCCAAACATACGAGCTTATCATTGAGGCTGGAGTTCATAGGGCTAGTTCCATAATGGTTGCCGAAGCCGCAAAGATCATCGAGAATACTCAGCGTGATATCAATATAGCATTCATGAATGAGCTTTCGCTCATATTCAATAGAATGAAAATCAACACCTACGAAGTGTTGGAAGCAGCTGGTACCAAGTGGAATTTTCTTAAGTTTTTCCCAGGATTAGTGGGTGGGCACTGTATTGGTGTAGATCCTTACTACCTGGTTTATAAAGCTAAGGAATTGGGATATCATCCCCAGATAATCAGCTCAGGAAGATTTATTAACGACTCAATGGGGGGCTACGTTGCCAAGCAAGTGGTTAAGAAGATTATTTCCGTTGATAAGAATATTAAGGATGCAAGGGTTCTTTTAATGGGTGTGACTTTTAAGGAGAATGTGAGTGACATACGTAATTCCAAGGTTGTTGACATTGTTTCAGAATTAAAATCATACAGCGTAAAACAAATTGATGTTATTGATCCTTATGCTGATAGTGTGGAGGTAAACCATGAGTACGGTTTTAATTTGGCCGAAAAACCCTCAGGAAAATACGATGCCATTATTCTGGCTGTTAACCATAAGGATTACATAAATCTTCCCGAATCTTATCTGAAAGAGCTGGCAGGCAACAGCTGTATTTTTGTTGATATAAAAGGGGTCTTTAGGAAAAATAAACCTGAAGGAATGATATACTGGAGTTTGTAGAAACTATTGTTTGTTTAAATATTGAAGTTTTTCACTAATTCAATTTAACCTGTGAAGATACTAGTAACCGGAACGGCTGGATTTATTGGTTTCCATTTGGCAAATCGACTTCTGGAAAGAGGCGATGAAGTTGTTGGAATTGATAATATTAACGACTACTATGATGTAAATCTAAAGTATTCTCGCCTTGAGCAAGCAGGAATTGAAAAGCAAAGCATTAGCTACGGAGTCGCAGTTCAAAGCAAAATCCGTTCAAACTATCGTTTTTTAAAGCTTAAACTTGAGGATAAGGAGAGTATTATCAGCTTATTTGAGCAGGAAAAATTTGATAGGGTTTGTCATCTTGCAGCCCAGGCAGGAGTAAGGTATAGCCTTCAGAATCCCTCAACCTATATCGATAGCAACATTGTTGGTTTTCTGAATATCCTTGAGGCATGTAGGCATAATAGGGTTGAACACCTGGCGTACGCCAGCAGTTCAAGTGTATATGGGCTAAACGAGGAGATGCCATTCTCTACCAGTCATAACGTGGATCACCCCATTAGCCTTTACGCTGCAAGTAAGAAGAGTAATGAGCTTATGGCTCATACCTATAGCTATCTTTTTAAGATTCCCACTACAGGCTTAAGGTTTTTCACGGTATATGGTCCTTGGGGTCGACCCGATATGGCACTTTTCCTGTTCACAAAGGCTATCCTCGATGGCAAACCCATTGATGTTTACAACAATGGTAATATGCAGCGCGATTTTACCTATATTGATGATATCATAGAGGGGGTTGTCAGGGTTATCGATAATCCTCCTACTGGTGATAAGATTTGGAGTGGTGTAAAACCTAATCCTTCATCTTCGTTTGCACCCTATCGGGTTTATAACATTGGCAATAGTAGTCCTGTTCAGCTTATGGACTTTATTGAAGCCATTGAGCAGGAAATAGGAAAACAAGCCGATAAGAACTTTCTTCCTATACAGCCCGGTGATGTACCTGCCACCTGGGCAAATGTTGATGATTTGGAATTAAACCTTGGTTACAAGCCAAATACTCCCATTCGTCAGGGCGTCAAGAAATTTGTTGAGTGGTATAGGAAATACTATAATGTGTAATAAGAAAAGAGGGTGTCTGAAAGGTCAACTCAGTAAATCCGTGAAGAACACTATGTGACTCTGTGAAATTAACAATATGCTGTATCACTGTGTTTCACAGAGTAAACACAGGGTTTCGCAGAGAAAGAAATTAACTTTTATGTGTATCCTTAATAATAACTAAAGGAATAAAAGTGCGCTATTGCGAGGAGAGACGACGAAGCAATCTATTTGCTAATTGATTAAAATTCATGTATGTAAAGATTACTTCGCTTTGCTTGTAATGACGGTAATAATGTAAACGGACACTCATAATAACTTTTATTGACTTTCAGACACCCTCTTTATACAATTTTGCTATTGCACTTTCCAAACCGAATCAATCACTGTTCCATCCACCCATTTAATGGCTGCAATGATTTCATCGCCCAGCTTAGGCTTCTGAGGAACTCCACAGATCTTATCCGCTTCAGCTTTTAGTTCCTGAATGGTTTTGATGGGTAGTTTGCTTCCCTTCAGTTTTTCTATCAGGTCGGTACGCTTTGGGTTAATGGCAATGCCCCTTTCGGTAACGATTACATCGACAAGTTCGCCCGGCCCACAGATGGTGGTTACCTCATCGATAATCACCGGAATTCGATCGCGGAAAAGGGGAACGGGTATTATTACCGTTTTGGAGAAGAGACAGTTTTGCCATCCTCCAATTCCATGCAACAGGTAACCATCGGAATGGGTAACCACATTGGCGTTGAAGTTTAAGTCGATCTCGGTAGCACCCAGAATGACCACATCCACAATGCCAGCAAAGTTGCCTTTGCTATGGTAATTATACGAAGTGAAAGGGCTTGTCCATAAATGGTTAGGATTCTGAGCCATGGATCGAACACCTTCAAGGTCGAAGGTTTGCCCATCGAGAATGTAATCGATAAGGCCTTCCTCTAGCATTTCAACAAGGTATTTGTTGGATCCGCCACGGGCAAATCGACCATGGATATTATGTTTCCGCATTATCTCGGCGAAATAGTTACCCACAGCCAACGAAGTTCCTCCAGCACCAGCTTGAAAAGAAAATCCATCCTTGATTATGCCTGCTTCATAGCAGAATTGTGCTGTGTACTCTGCCAGTAAAAGTCTGTCGGGGCTTTTTGTGACCTCAGTTGTGCCCGAAACAATTTTCTCAGGTATCCCTACTTTATCAACCTTAACGGTGAAATCGACATAGTTTCCTTGAATTTGCCATGGTGTGCATGGGAATTCTACCATGTTATCGGTAACAACAATCACTTTATGGGCATACTGCGAATCGGCAAGGGCAAATCCAAGCAATCCGCTGGCCGAAGGACCGTAGAGACCATTGGCGTTGCCAAATGGATCGGAACAACCTGCACCAATTACAGCAATATCAATTTGAATTTCTCCATCCTGAATAGCCTGATACCTGCCTCCATGGGAACGGAGTACCGCTAATCCTCTCATTTTCCCTTCGGAAGTATACTTGCCAAGGGGTCCATTCATGCTTCCTTCGATATGGTGAATGGTGCCATCCTCCAGGTACTTGATGAGAGGCTCATGGCAAGGAAATGATGCGGAGGGAAACCAAACTAAATCCTTAACGCCCATCTCTTTTGCGATGTCAAATATTTGAACCGCCAGTAAATCACCATTCCTAAAATGGTGATGGGTCGATATGGTCATGCCATCCTTAAGCCCACACCTTTTAAGGGCTTCGGCAAGCGATTCAACGGTTTTATTGCCATCGGAGGGGTAGTCGGCAAGGCTCGGAATGGGAGGTGCATACTTACGCCCTTCGGGTTTGTATTTGCCTATACCCATGTATGGAACAGCTGGTTTCCCGTTGATTTCAGTGGGTACTAATCGCCCGAGCGCGTTTTTGGTAACCTTATCGTATTTTTTCATCTTGTTAATATCTTTGTGTTATATACTAATTCAATTTATTGCTGCGTAAGCATTTCCTCTCTCCAATTGATCGGAATTAAGCCCATATTAACTGCAAGATCGATGGAACGTTGAGCTCTCTTGACCACCGGAGGATCAATCATCTTTGTACCCAAAGATACCACGCCAAGACCTTTTTCTGTGGCATCAATGAATGCATTCACAATTTTTTTGGCCTTTTCAATCTCCTCTTGAGTTGGGGCAAAGTTCTCATGAATTACCTTAATTTGGCGGGGGTGGATGCAGCCCATCCCGTCAAAGCCCATGGCTTTAGATTTGATCACGGTTTGCTTAAGTGCCTCCATATCTGAAACATCGGAGAATACAGAGTCGATGGCTTGAATACCTGCTGCTTTTGCAGCATTGACAACAGTACTTCGTGCCAGGAACGACTCGGTGGCTTCATTGGTTCGTTGGGTTCCCAAGTCGGCAGTATAATCCTCCAGCCCAATGGCAAGAGACACTACATTTTCGGCTGCCGAAGCAATTTCATAAGCCTTCACAACCCCCAAAGTACTTTCAATGATTGGCATTAGCCAAATAGGATTGTTGATGCCATGTTGCTTTTTAAGCTCATCAATTTTTTGGTTTAGCTGCTTTATTTGATCTGCACTTTCGCATTTGGGAACAAGAATCAGGTTTACATTATGGGGTATGATATACTTAAGATCATCAAGTCCCTTGGGAATTTGGTTTATTCTCACCATTCTCTCAGCACCATAAAAATCGAGTGCCCTAAGCGCATTTCGGACAACAAGTTGTGCTTCGGGTTTTTTGTCCACAGCAACCGCATCTTCCAAGTCCAGTATTATTCCATGAGGATTATGTAATCCGGCATTGATCATAAGCGAGGGGGTATTGCCAGGTAGGTAAAGCCTCGAGAATCGATACTGATCCTTTTTGGTTGAGTATTTGTTCTGCGGAAGGAATTTGGGAAGAAGCTCTTTATCCGTTTTTGTCAACTGCCTGACGGTTGCTTCAATTCGTGCCATGATTAACCAAGGCAATGCTCCCTTGTCATCGAGGTTTACCTTGGCATTTTCAATGCCAAAAAATGAGAGCGAATCCAGAACCAACTTCTTTATGGAATCACCATACATTACCACTACCTTACTATTGAGTTCTAATTCAATTCCACCTGAGGAGGTAAGTTCAATAGTGACGTGGCAATCTGATCTAACCTTGTCGCCAGTATTTCCTGCATGGGCTACATTTATGCTCATATTATTAGGGGATTTAGGTTTTTATAAATTAGCCCGAAAGATAGCAAAAAAAGGGTGTGCTGACCAAAAGAAAACCTAGAAATTGTTAAGGGAAAACTATTGACCTGATATGTTTCCAAACATCATTTAAGGTTATTTGAAAACGGGAAGAAAAATTAAGAAACTGTTTAAGTTTTGCATATTTAAATTTTAAGGTGCCCTCGTAGAGGGCATATAGCGATTGAAAATATGTAAAACTAAACTAAGCACCCCAGAGTGGGTGCAATATTGAAAACAACTTATTGCGCTCTCTACGAGGCGCTAAGATATATTTAAAACTTTTTCAATCGTTATGTGCCACCTACGGCGGCATCATAAAATGAATAGTTCCAAAAAACTTAAACAATTTCTAAGTTGATGTTAAATGGATCAGAAGTTGATATGTTTTTTCACTCAATGTTTCAGAAGTTTTTTGGAGATTTTTCAGGAATTCTTCTTCGGTTGGCACATCACCATCGATCAGATCAGTTATTGCCTTAATGGCAATAAACGGAATGCCATGAAGTTGAGAAACCCAGGCAACGGAAGCGGCTTCCATATCTTTAATAATTCCATTATGGCTTTGCATCACCTCTAAATCCATTGGGGTGTAGTCTAGAGAGTTACCCGATGAAATAACTCCCGTTTTCAACTCTAAAACTTTAGCAATTTCATCACTATTAAAGCATGGGTAATACCCAATTCCATACTCCTTAAATCCGGGAAGGTTAATACGACGGTCGTGGAAACATACGTGGGGATGGCCAAGATAAACATCACCAATTGAGACGTTGTCTTTTTTAAATCCGCCTGCCGTTCCTGGGTTAATAATTATATCAGGTACGAGAAAGTCGATGGCTAGATGGGTGTTTAATACAGCAGCTTGGGTTCCTATATGATCAACGCCATGTCGGTTACATTTTCCACTAATTATTAGATGAATTGAAGAATTACCAAGGTTCCCACTATACAGCTGCATGGGTAATTGGGGATAAATTTGTCCTTGTGCAGATAATTTTAAACGATCAATAATAGGGTTTGCCTCTGCAGCCATCGCCATTATCATTGCTATTCTGCTGAAAGTCATACTTATTCTTTTCGTTTATAAAAACCTTATTCTTATTTACTTTTAAATATATAAAAAAATTAAGAATAAGAAAAAGGTATAAGCTTAACTTGATTAATTTATAAATACATCTTAGTGATCCCGATCTTTCAGAAATAGTGTCTTAGTGTTTCTGCTGCTGACAGGTAGATTTGTGGCGAAAAAGTTTATGCTACTCTCGAATCCTCTGGAGTTACTAAGATACAAAGAAAATACAATGTTTATGAGCTGTTCTCACGAACAAAGTGAGAGTAGTTAGGTTGGTTAAAGAGAGAATAAAAAAATCAAAAAATAACATCAATGTATTATCACCTTTAAGAACTTTTTTTAACTTTAAAAGTTTAATAAAAAATAGAATTTTTTTATGGAATTAAAGGTTGGTTCCCAAGACCATATGCATAATGAGTTTTTTTCCTATAGATATTCAACTCGTTTTCAGAAAGGAGAACTTGTTGAGATTAAGGTTGGAATTGACCTAGAATGTGCTCGTTTCCAGGCACGGAAGAGTTTTCCTGAAGTGTTGAATGAGTACTGGTGGCTAAAACCATCCGATGTCCCTGCGCTTAAAAATATTCCTCTTAAAGTATCCGACATTTTTTTCTATCATGGTGGAATTCCTGTACTTGTTCTTGTTACAGCAAGTGGAACATTAACCCGAAAGGCTCAGGTCTTTATCAAAAAAAAGGAAGAGCGTAAACCTTCAATCGAACCCGAAACCCTAAAGCAAATTGAGTTGCTTGAAGCCGAAGATCTGAGCAAATTATTGCACGATCAAAATTTGCTAATACGCCTTAAGGCAGTGGAAATTCTAGCTGATAAGTTTCCAGATTTTTCTCCAACAGACTTTGATTTACAGATTATTCTAAAAATTTTAAAGGGGAACTTCGATGATCTGATTGCTTTTGGGAAAAATGCCATTGATGATTTAGTTGAGCGTTTTTTTGTTACAACTAACGCTAAGGAAATTGAGCGAATTCTTGATACAATAATAGCTATTGGCTCTCCTGCATTACCTAAACTCGAAGGGGTATCCGATTTCCTTTCAATTTTGGCAAGCCCTTACTATGCGAAACGCATTAATTGGACTATTGAGCAGATAAATAAAAAGACTAAGAAGAAGAGTGCTCAAAAGAGAAGTCACTAATTTTTGCAAATTTACTTCAAATTAGTTTTCCAAATCCCGGTTGATATAATCCTCATAATCTATGAGTTTTGGTATATATACTTCGTCTAGCAACGGTGAACCAATAATGAAATCAGCACTTGACCGATTTGTAGCAGTGGGGATATTGTATACACTAGCTAAACGAAGCAATGCCTTTACATCAACATCGTGAGGCTGAGCCTGCATTGGATCCCAGAAAAAAATCAGAATGTCAATATTACCTTCGGCAATCATGGCACCCAGCTGCTGATCACCACCAAGAGGTCCTGATTTCAACTTCTTAATTGATATATGCTTTTTTGCTTCATCACCATGCATCCGGTTGAAAGCCTCTTCAACAAGTTTCCCTGTTGTACCTGTACATATTAACTTATGGCGTAAAAGTTTTTGCCAGTTCCATTCCACCCATTCAACCATATCCTTCTTTCGGTTATCGTGGGCTACCAACGCTATAGTTTTTGTTTGCTTCATCTCTTTTATTATGTAAGCGACAAAATTACTCAAAAGAAATCCATTCATTTTAACATTAAGCTAAGAATTCTTTTAAAAAATCCTTATCTCTTAATCGTTAATGATAAACTTTTAGTTTTTAACACAGTCAATATTAATGCTTACTTTTGTACACAAAGTAATAATCTGGAGATTGTTATAACAATTTAATTATTAGTAAGATGAAAAAAATAGCAGTACTTTTAACCATTCCAATTTTAACCATTATGGTTCAGTGCAAACAAACGGAGAAAGACACTAAGTCAAGTCAAATTCCTAAGCAGGTTGTGTCTCAAATAGTTGAAAATTTAAAGGAAAAGCATGGAGAGGATATTAGTTTCCGTGCCCAAAGAGGAGTGACCCAGGTGGCAAACCTATGGCGCTCTACTGATGGTAGTATAAGCGATTTCGAAAAGTTTTGCCAGGAACAGTTTATTGCTAACCCCGATGACCTCTATACCCTTTTCGAGAAGCTTTCGGCTGGTTATGAGGTTCTTTATGGCAATTTCCTTAGAATTACTAAGGATTTGATGCGTCCCTTGCATTTGGATATGGGTGAAATTACTCCTATTGATATGATGTTCGGTAGTTTTAATGCTTCAGCGCATCTAACCGAAGATCTATTCTCAAACAAAATAGCATTTGTTACCGCGCTTAATTTCCCTTATTATTCACTAACCGAGAAGGAAGAACTGGGCAAAAGTTGGTCGAGGAGAGAATGGGCATACGCACGCATGGGCAACATGTTTACCTCACGCATTCCAGCAGAATTACTGCAGAATTATTCTAAGATTAGCACCGAAGCGGATACATACATAAGCCAGTATAATATTTACATGGACAACCTTCGCGATGATAAGGGTAATCAGCTGTTCTCGGATAACAAGATATTAATAACTCACTGGGGGCTTCGCGATGAGCTGAAAGCTCAGTATTCCAATCCCGATAACGGATTGGCTAATCAAAAGATGGTGTATGAAGTGATGAAGAGGATTATTGACCAAACCATACCGCAGATGGTAATTAATAACCCCGATTATCTATGGAATCCAACATCAAATGAGTTGTCAAAGGATGGCGAAAAGATATCATTTAAACCCGAACCAAACACTCGATACCAGCAGGTTGTAAACCTTTTTCAGGCTTTAAAGGCTATGGATCCGTATTATCCAACCATGCCCAACTATATCCAGCGAACATTTGAGGGGAACTATGAACTACCGGTTGATGATGTTGAGAAATTATTCATTGATCTTGTTTCATCAGAGCAGATTAGCGAGGTGGGAAAACTAATAAGCCAAAGGCTGGGTCGACCCCTTGAGCCATTCGATATTTGGTACGATGGTTTTAAATCGCGTAGCAGTATTCCTGCCGAGAAACTCGATGCCGCTGTTTCAAAAAGGTTCACCAGTGCACAGGCATTCGAAAGAGAAATACCGAATATCCTCACTTCGTTAGGCTGGGGAAAAGATAAGGCCAATTTTTTGGCATCAAAAATTGTTGTGGAGGGTAGCAGGGGAGCAGGTCATGCCTGGGGAGGAGCCATGCGCTCCGATGTTGCGTTGCTTCGCACACGAATTGGCGATCAAGGGATGAACTACAAGGGGTTTAACATTGCCATGCATGAGTTTGGGCATACCGTTGAGCAAACCATTACTCTGCACGATGTGGACTACTATGTACTAAACGGTGTACCCAATACGGCTTTCACTGAGGCGTTGGCATTCATCTTTCAGAAACGCGATCTGGATGTGCTCAACATCAAGGATAGTAATCCTGAAAAAGATCATCTTATGGCCCTGGATATCTTATGGTCGTGCTACGAGATCATGGGCGTTTCACTTGTTGACATTAACCTTTGGCGATGGCTGTACGAAAATCCCAATGCCACAGCCGAGGAGGTTAAGCAAACCACCATTCGCATTGCTAAAGAAGTTTGGAACAAATACTATAAGGACGTTTTTGGAAGTGCCGACGAACCAATTCTTGCCATTTACAGCCATATGATCGATAACCCTCTCTACCTATCGGCATATCCATTGGGACATCTAATCAGCTTTCAGCTGGAGCAGCATCTGGCCGGTAAGCATTTTGCCAGTGAGATACAGCGAATCTTTGAGCAGGGTACCATAATCCCTCAGCTATGGATGAAGGGTGGAGTGGGTGAATCGCTATCCATTGAACCCCTCCTAGTGGCATCGGAGAAAGCATTTGAAAAGATAAGGTAATTTTTGTAAAGATTTGTAATATAATTCTAATTGAAAGTCAATATTTTATTACTAATGCAAATTAACTGCTTAAATAAGAATTTATCAGTTAATTTGCATTATTTAAAAAAATAATTCAAATGCTTTCTCAATCAATTAGAAGGTCTTATTGATGGATGAGTTTTTTCAGATAAATTATAACAGTAATGTGGTAAATTGTTTAGAGTCTTTTTGATATTAATTCACAATCCATTTATTCAGCATTTTAAAACTTATATCCAAGTAGAAGATATAATTTATCTGTTGTCGTTTTTAAATTAAGGAGTCTGCTCATGCCGTTACCTCTTTCGTAACGCAAGTCTAAATGGAAATATTTATACTCAGCTCCCAAATTAACAAATGCTCCAACTTCATATGGTCTTGTATGTTTTATGGCCTTTTTTTCTGTTATTCTTTCATAAGTATATAGCATTTCTAATACCTTAGAATAATTTGTTTGGCTTATATAAATTGAAGAAAACCCTCCAGCATTCATAAATAAGTCAATTTTTCCAATATAATATTTATAACATATAGATAGACTGGGCTTTATAAAGGAGTACTCTAATTTAGTATCAGTGATCGTGTATTTATTTTCACTTTCAATATATTCATGATACCCTTTTACGTTAAAGGAGGAATAAACCATATCGTAGTTTAATGACCACCTTTTCTGGTTGCGTGGTAAAACAAGGTTAAGGAATAATCCAATCGTTAAATTCTGTGAACTGTTAAATTCACCATCAATTAGATGAGAATGATAGTTGGAATCTCCAGTGAAATTTATAGTATTAGAGGATAGTCCTCCTGTGATACCGAATTCAATTTTTGGCTTTTCAACTACCCGAGTAAAGAGAGGTTCCTTTCCTATACAATTGTAATAATAGTTAAAAAGCCTTTCCATATCTTTTTTGTTGTATTTAGTTTTATTTATTTCGGGTATAATTGTGGAACATTCGCCAAGGTATTTGGAAAGTTGCAATAAGTATCCCTTGTTTTCCATTATGAATTTTTTTTCACTTGCACTATAATCTTCCATTGCCTTGTGAACTATCTTTTTAATGTATTTTTTATATACTAAGAGTTCAAAACCTGATTCACTCTTTATATAAAATTGTTCTTTATAAATGTTTTTGTAGTTGTACAAGATTTTATCCCCTGTAAACATTACTTGTAAGAAAATAGTGTCAACTCTAGGGCGAATTTCAAAATCATATCCCAAATTATGTGTTGTAACAGAACTTGTATCTATTACTACTATTGCACTTTCATAAATTTCATTATACACACCGAAACCTTTGATTTCAAGTGGTGAATAATTAATTAAATTGCTTTCATTGCTTTCTTTAAATCTAATTGATTTAGGGTTAATGCTCCAATTGCGATAATCTATAAAACCATAAAGGGTGTCACCACTATTCTGAATAGTAAATCCAGGTAAAAAATTATCTTGACCAAAAGATATTTGGTACATAAAGAAGGTTAGAAAAGCTAATTTGATAATTTTTAATGATCTCATGATAATATTAGTATTAATTTATTTAATATTGTTTAACTCTATGTTATTCAGAATTATAAGAAACTTTTTAGGTTTTATTCAATGTCTTGAATTTCAATTGCCACGGGCTAAAGCCCATGGCAATAAACAGAGTGTTTCTCATAAATAAAACTTAAACAGTTTCTAAAGATCAATGAACTTATTAATGATTTTAAAAATAGCTTTCATTTATATAAAAAAAAAATTAATCTTTCTATTTTTTCGGTATTGAAAACTTCAACAATAATTTTAAAATCGAATTATTCGATCGTAATCTGTTTGTAAAGCAATATTCTTACTTTTGAAACTTGTTATGTAAACTACTTCTTATTAATGAAAATTATTAAACCAGTACTTTATGTTTTAATTATAACAGCAATGGGCTGTAAGCAGGTTTCAAATGAAAGTAGAAAACCTGAGATTGACAGTTTATCCATTCGCCAAACTATATACGCAAAGGGTTTTACCATTTCATTAATTTCAAACGGTTTTATTATAGAGGTTTTTAATCCTTGGCAGGGAGCAACTAATATTAAATATCGCTACGCTTTTATGGATGAGACTTCCGAAGATGAGCTTAAGGGTTTCGATGAGGTTATAACCTTTCCAGTACAACGAGTAGTTTGCTTATCTACAACACATGTGGCATTTATCGATTTAGTGGGCGAATCGGAGAAAATTGTTGGCATATCTGGCAGTGAACTTGTGTCGAATCCTTTGGTACGGGTTGGTTTTGAGAGGGGAATAGTTAGAGATGTGGGATATGAGCAGTCGTTAAACTACGAGTTGCTGGTGGAACTCAAACCCGATGTAGTCTTCAGCTATGGAGTGGGGGCCGAATCAGCAGGTTACCTACAGAAATTGAAGGATCTGAAAATTCCCGTTGTTTTCATTGCCGATTACCTTGAGGAAAGTCCTTTGGGAAAATCCGAATGGGTTAAAGTGTTTGGAGCCATTTTTGGAAAATACTATGAGTCGGATAGCCTTTTCTCTGAAATAGAGGGGGAGTACCTAAAAGTTAAAGAGATTGTTGCTGGTAGTGAAAATAAGCCAAACGTGTTTATTAACCTACCGTGGCAGGAAGCCTGGTATTTTCCGGGCAACCAAAGTTATATGGCAAGTCTGATTGAGGATGCTGGAGGAAATTACATTTTTTCAAACCTCACAGGAAACCATAGTTATCCTTTTAGCGTGGAGGTTGCCCTTGATAAGGGCATGATGGCCGATGTTTGGATTAATACAGGGACAGCTCAAACTCTAAAGAATATCGCTTTGGAGTTTCCTCGTTTGACTATTCTTCCATCCTACAAAAATGGTAAGGTTTTCAATAACAATAATCGAACAATCCCCACAGGAGGAAACGATTTTTGGGAATCGGGCGTTACCAGCCCGCACTTGATCCTTAAGGATTTGGTAAAGATTTTTTACCCCGATAGCCTTGATCATGATTTGGTTTACTACAAACAGCTGCTATGAGCCAATTCAAGTTAACATACAAAACTCATCGAGGTAGAATGGTCTTTCTATTCTTTAGCCTTTCCATTATTATGTTAGCACTATTGGTTTTCGATCTTTTGCTAGGCTCGGTTAATATACCCATGCTTGAGGTTATTAGAATTTTATCTGGGAGCGGAAGTAGTGAGGTTTGGAATACCATTGTTATGGAGTTTAGGGTACCCAAAACCATAGCAGCTGTTTTGGCGGGTTCCGCTTTGTCTGTTAGCGGGCTACAGATGCAAACAGTGTTCCGCAACCCGTTGGCTGGACCCTATGTGCTAGGAATCAGTTCAGGTGCCAGTTTAGGTGTAGCCATTATGGTGCTTGGCATTTCTGCCTTGGGTGTGGGTAATATTACAGGGTTATTTACCAGTTTTTCAATAGCAGGAGCTGCATGGATTGGGTCGTTTCTGGTGCTGCTTATCATTCTTACAGTATCGGTAAGGGTAAAGGACATTATGACTATCCTTATTCTGGGAATGATGTTTGGCTCTGCTGCTTCGGCATTGGTAAGCGTTCTTCAGTATTTCAGCAACGAATCTATGCTCAGGGCTTTTGTTATTTGGACTATGGGCAGCCTCAGCTCGGTTGCAGGTATGCAACTCTGGGTTTTTGCAGCAGCCACAGCCTTGGGTTTGCTTCTAAGCATATTCTCCATTAGGGTATTAAATGTTATGCTTCTGGGTGAATCGTACTCGCGTAGCGTTGGGCTAAACATAACTATGGCAAGGGCGATTATCTTTGTGTCAACAAGTTTGCTGGCAGGTTCAGTTACTGCCTTTTGTGGTCCCATTGGCTTTATTGGTATTGCTGTTCCACATGTCGCCAGAATGATTTTTAGGACTTCCAACCACATGGTACTTTTACCGGGGGTAATTATCATAGGGAGTTTGGTAATGCTTCTATGCGATATAGTTTCGCAACTTCCGGGACTGGATATAACCTTACCTCTCAATTCAGTTGCTGCCCTTTTGGGAATACCCATTGTTATTTACGTTGTTTTCAAGAATCAAAAATTTGCGGGGGTTTAGCCATGCAGGGAAGCAATACGACCATTAGTATTAAAGATGTTGAACTGGGATATACCCCAAATAATCCAATTTATCCAAAGTTTACGGTTAGTGGCGATGCTCAGGAGCTTATCGCTTTGGTTGGTAGAAATGGGGTAGGGAAGAGCACCCTACTTAGAGCTTTGGCAGGTTTGCACTCAACCCTTTCAGGCCAAATTCAAATAATGAGTATCCCATACAGTGAGTTGACAAGGCATCAACGGGCAAGATTTATCAGCTTTGTCCCCGCTGAACCTGTTAGGGTTCCCAACCTGCAAATCAAGAATTTTGTGGCAGTTGGACGTTTCCCCTACTCAGGCTGGACAGGAGGACTAAGCCAAAACGATTGGGAAATGGTTGACGCATCATTGAGAATGGTTGGCATTGAACATCTGGCTAATAGGGACATAACTGCCATTAGCGATGGAGAAAGGCAAAGGGCAATGATTGCCTTTGCATTGGCACAGGACACCAAGATTATTCTTATGGATGAACCCACAGCATTCCTCGATCTGCCTAATAAGTTTGAGATGGTCCGTTTGCTTTCGCAATTGGCTAGAAAACAGTGTAAAACTATTATTTATTCTACTCACGATCTGCAGGGAGCTATGGGCGAAGCCGATATGGTTTGGATGATGCTTCCAACAGGTTTTATTTCAGGTGCTCCCGAAGATTTAGCCATTAATCAGCATTTTCAACATCTTCTGATTAATACTGATGTTATGTTCGATTCCCAAACAGGTTTGTTTAAGAACTATCGTATTCCTAACAAGGATATTGCCCTTGAGGGGCAAGGCGATTCGCTGATATGGACCCGTAGATTGTTGGAACGACTTGGTTATAATATTGTAAGAAAAGAAGCTGTAAACCTTATGGTTTCAATTAGCATGGAAAACAATACTTGCATTTGGGAAATAGCTACTAAAGGTAACCTTATTTCAAGAGTTGATAATCTTACCGATTTGGGTCGTAGATTAAAGCAAATTGAGAACCTTAAAAAAGTAGATGAATAATGATCCACTCTTATTATTCTCCCAAACCTGATCATTAAGGGCAATCAACCAATCAATCAACCAATCAATCAATCAATCAACCAATCAATCAATCAACCTGCCTGCCGGCAGGCAGGTCAATCAATCAATCAATCATTTTTTTTTACTCACAATCCTATCTTTTTAATTCTTCCTCAACAATTCTTTCCAACGATTCAATCCCAAATCGTTTGGCAATTATTCTTTTATCCTTGTCTAGAATATAAATGGCAGGTGTCGCGTATATATCGTATAGCTTATGGTAGTTGGTTACCCTATTGGGATCCCAAACATTGATCCAGTTGAGCTCGTTTTTGGTTACGTATTCCTTCCATTTTTCCATTTCGTTTTGGGTGTATATGGCAACCACTTCCATGCCTTGCGACTTCAATTTACTGTATGCCTCCTTTAATAAAGGAGTAGTTTTTTTGCAATGGCTGCACCCAGGTTCCCAAAAGTATAAAACTGTAACCTTGGCTTTAGCAGAGTGAAGTTCAAACAGCTTATTGTTTATATCAAGCATCCTAAAATTTGGAGCTACTTCGCCAATTAAATTAGGTTTAAGCTCATTCACCCTATTGGCTATACGATTAATAAGATCATTGCTTAGCCAGTCAACATCACCGCTGAGGTAATACTTTTCAGCAAGATGCACGAAAACGGCATCCATACCCATTATGGCAGGGTTTTGATACTTGCTTAGAAGATGTGATACCATAAACTGAAACATTTTATGGTTTGACCTTGTGGCATCGATTACCTTGGATGCATAAAGCTTAACTGTGTCGGGAATAGGTAAGAGTATTCTGTCGAAGTAATTGTCAACCCTATTCTGAAAAAAAGGAGTTCGTATAAGCCTATCATCGGTCAAATCGATATTATCGAAGTAATGCTTTTGATTGTAATGGTAGCTCATAACCCATTTTAGAGAGTCGGGATTAGTTGCATTTTCAGGGATTTTAAAATCAGGAAAATCAATTGGTTTGAGAGTTTTTATTATATTGGCGAAGAATGTACCCGGATAATATTCAATAATATTATCCCAGTAAGCTCTAACTTCTTGATCAAGCTGGTTGATCTGATCAACAAGGCTCTGTTCAGTTTCTTCGTTTTCTGAAGTTGTTTGAAGTTGCTGTCGTAATTCACCCATCTTCTGTTGCTTTTGTGCCATAAATCTTTGGTAATTGGCAAAAGCAGTATTTTCGGGGGAGTTTTTGAATTCCAAATCCTCCATCATACTATCCAAACTTGTTGAAATGCTAAATCTCTGGTTCTCTCCAATTAGGATATCAAAGTAGCTGCGTTGGGGAAGTATTACAATATACATACCCCCTGGGAGTAACGAATCGCCTTGGAAAATGGCAAAGCCCTTTGAGTTAACCTGAGCAGTATCCGAAACAAATTTTTTCTCCCCAAAATGGTAACCCAAAAGAATGGATGTATCCTTCAAACCTTCGATATTCACCTCAATTTTATAACCCTGAGCACAGGCGGTGAAGGATATGGAAAGGCTAACAATAGCAAGAATGACTAATCTTTTCATAGTGTTTTATGTATTATTCAAGATAAACTAGCATGGTTCTGATAAAACCAAAAACTATACCATGTTAAGAAATAACCCATTTATCAAGCCAAAAGTATAAAAAGTTTACGCTTATCATCATTATTTCTTTACCATTATTTTCAACAATTGGCAGATCATTTTGTTAAACCAGTAGTTTTAACTTTAATTGCATACTATGACCAACTCTTTCAATCGTCTTTCGAAAGAAACTAGCCCGTACTTGCTTCAACACGCAGCAAACCCAGTTAATTGGTATCCTTGGGGCGATGAGGCTTTTGCAAAGGCAAAACGTGAAGATAAGCTAATACTTGTGAGCATTGGTTATAGCAGCTGCCATTGGTGTCATGTTATGGAGAAGGAGTCCTTTACCAATGCTGATGTGGCAGATTACATGAATGAAAATTATGTGTGTATAAAGGTTGATCGAGAGGAGCGACCTGATGTGGATCAAATCTACATGAATGCTGTTCAAATAATCTCCCGTTCAGGAGGTTGGCCATTAAACTGTTTTGCTCTCCCCGATGGTCGTCCAGTTTTTGGGGGTACATACTTTCGCACCCAACAATGGATGGATATACTTCAAAGCCTCCATTCCACTTGGATTACAGATAAGGAAAGAGTTGTAAGCGTTGCTGAGGATTTGACACAGGGATTATCCGGTACCGAAATAGTAAAGGTTAAAGAGAATGATCACACAATCTCACCCGATGGGATAAAGGCATACGTAGAGAATTGGAGCAAGTATTTCGATGTAAGGCATGGTGCCAATAAAGGTGCTCCAAAATTCCCGATGCCTGGTTCGATCAAGTTTCTATTGGATTTCTCATGGTTATTCAACGATAATTCTACAAAGCAACACGTGAAAACAACGCTTGATAGAATGCGGCAAGGTGGAATTTACGATCATCTTGGGGGCGGTTTTTTCCGCTATTCGGTCGATGAGCGTTGGGATGTGCCCCATTTTGAAAAGATGCTTTACGATAATGCTCAGCTAATAAACCTTTATGCATCAGCATACAAGTATTTTAACGATGAGAAATACCGAGATGTTGTATACCAATCCATTGACTTCTTGCGACGTGAAATGCGCTCACCCGAAGGAGGCTTTTATAGTGCCATCGACGCTGATAGCGAGGGAGAAGAGGGTAAGTTTTACACCTTTTCAAAACGAGAAATTGATAATCTTTTAGGTAATAACGCTGAGGTTTTATCGGTTGCGTATGGTATTTCAGCTTCGGGAAATTGTTTGGGAAAGAATGTGCTGCGAATTGCAGCATCCGATAATGAAACTGCTTGTTTGCTTGGCCTAGAGCCAAATCAGGTAAGTGCAAAGTTGAAGGAAGCCAGGGCAAATCTATTCAACGCAAGGGCAACCCGAGTTCGCCCCATAACCGATGATAAACTGTTGACATCGTGGAATGCGCTTACCATTACAGCACTGGTTAAAGCGAATATCGTTTTTGGCGATAAACGTTACCTAACCGATGCGATTAATACTATGCAATTTATTGAGGAGAATCTTATTGGAGGTGATGGATCATTGAAAAGAGTGTACTGCAAAGGCAAGGCAAGCATTCCCGCTTTTTTAGACGATTATGCATTGCTGATTGAAGCGTATCTTGCTTTGTATAAGGCTACTTTTTATGAAAAATGGCTTTTTAATGCTCAAAAATTGACCGAGTTATCCATTGAAAAATTTTTCGATGCTTATACTGGTATGTTTTACTACTCATCAAGCAATCACGATAATCTAATCGTAAAGAAAATGGAGCTAACCGATGGGGTTATTCCCTCTTCGAGTGCTGTAATGGCAGGTAATCTTATGGAGCTAGCAGTTTACTTTCGTGATCAGAAATATACAGGAATGGCCAATCAAATGCTTTTAAATATCTATGAGCAGCTGCAAAGGGGAGGGCCTTACGTTTATCGCTGGGCAAATAATTACCTCAAGTATTTAGTTGGACCGGCCGAATTGCTTTCGAAAGGAGATAAAGCCATTGATTCTCTTAATATTGTAGAAAGAAACACACACCATCCTTATTTTATACCTTGTATTTCAAACTCTTCATCGACGATTCCAATGTTAAATACAGCAACAGAAAATAACAGATTTAAACTATGTCAAGCCAATACTTGCTTAGCTACAATAAAAGAAGTTGAAGACGTAATAGAAAAATTAAATAGCGTTAAGCTCTAAATGAAAGTGTATCAAATAAAAGTATTCTGGCTTCCACCCTTTTGGCATTGAAAAAAAAGAAATACCATTATCTAAGGGTGAAAACTTGGTAATCAACCTTTCTCTGATCGGGCATTAATCCGTATATCCATGAAAAAATGGCTTCTGATGAAGTGAATTGTTCTTGTCCTCCAGAGTGATTCAAGTACTGAACAGGTGTTTTTGTAAAAACAAATACAATTCTATTTACTTCAGGTTGTTTGCTTTCCTTATATAACTCGTAATCATTTAATTCTGGTCGGAAAGGGAAGTTAACTTTTTGCTGGCCAGGGATTTGAGTGAAACTTTCCTTAAAATTTGGATACAAAAGGCAGGTATAATCATCAGCAATGGCAAAAATATTTAGGTAACAGCTTTGGGTTGCAAAAACGGTAAATGTTAAGTATTCGCCCACTTCATAAACTTGCTTGATACCTTCAACCCGAACGCTAAAAGTTGGATCGGGGCGTGCAGAGTATTTTATTACAGTAGCATCAATGGTTACCTCAACGTTAGGCAGTTTTGTTTGAGGATCAGTAGTGGTTTCTTGGTTGATAATGGTGTATTCCTTAACTGCTCCTTGAAGTTCAGCCTGTACATCAGAATTGAAGAACTCCGAGAAATCATTATTTATTTCACTACGGTAAAGCTGCTCGTAAACCGTTAGATGCTCGGATACTCCTGCCTGACGTAATGCCTCAACCTTTGCTTTATTCAGAGCCTCGTGTCGGGCATCATCAAAGCTAAGCCTGCCAGCAATTACACCTACTCCTTTAATACCATTAACCTTAATGATTTCTTGAGCAATAGAAGGGGAAAAAAGGGTTGAAAGAAAAAAGAGCTGAATACATTTAACAATCAAATATTGATGTGTTTTCATGATTTTTTGTTTTTGATAGCGATAAACAATTACAATGCCAAATTACAAATTCTTATTAAATGTACAATATGACAAATAATCAATAATATGAATTTAATATGCAGATTACTATAGAAAATGAATTCTTAATCCAATGTAGGGTGCAAGATAGGTAAAACTATTTGTTAGGCATTTGTTGTATTTGCATTCTACAAAAAAACCTGAATGTAGCAAAGATTTTGATGATATGCGAACACCGAATAGTTTTTGTTCTATTCCAATTCTTCCTACAATGGTTGAGTGCATGTTAAGGGTGAGAATAAATTCTGCTTCATTTTTGATTTGTCTACTAATTCCCTCTTAGAGCAAATTATAAAATTAATCAAATTTGCCCGTCTGGAATATACATTTTGTTACCGCTTGGTGCTCTGTCTTCAAGTCTTGTAAACCATTGTCATTATTCAATTTCCTTGTCATTTTACTTTCTTTTCTGTCGGTTCGTATTTTTTTTTTTATTTTTTAAGTTTCGGCAATTTTTTTAAAACAATTTCTCTCGGTGCGTTGCTTTGCAAGCTCTTTACCAAAGTTTTAGTAAAAGTGTTGGTATATGGGGCTTTGGCAAAGTGCTTGCTATTTTCATGGTTATACAACTGGAAGACACTTATAACAAAGTCCTTTGCTAAAGTTTACCATTTGTCGAACTTTTCCATCATAAATTCACATAAACAGAAATGATTATTAATAGCAACAATAACTAAAATTATTTATAATAGTATTTCTCTCTAAGATATTTATAACTGTTTCTACTTATATGTATCGGTTCGTTAGAATGGTACTTAACGTAAATATCAGCCGTTGCACCAACTCTAATAGTTTTTTCTACAAGATTCAAATTAACAATGGCAGTTCTATTGGCCCTAAAAAAATGCTCTTGGGGTAATTTTTGCTCCCATTCGTTCATCGAACTAGTTACAATAAAACGTTTGTTATCGGCAGAAGTAATTAATGAATAGTCTTTTGCCGAAGATACAAGTAAAATATCTTTAACTAGTAGAAAATGGATATACCCCTTCTGCTCAATCATAATTCTATCGTCGTAAGAAAATTTTGAGGCAACCTTTTCGTTGCGAGTGATATTAATTGAATTTATGCGACTAATCAGATTTGCCAACCTTTCTTTTGAAATAGGTTTTAAGAGGTAATCGAGGGCATTCAGCTCAAATGCTCTAATGGCATACTCGTCGAATGCAGTTACAAACACAACTTTCCCTCCAAATTTTACTCTTTCGAGCACATCGAAACCCGTGCCATCCGATAGCTGAATATCTAGAAAAATCAATTCAGGATTTAGCTCTGCAATCGCCGTCACAGCGGTTCTCACACTAGTTGCTTCACCAATTATTTCGATATTTGGGAAGATAGATAGTCGTTTTCGAAGCGTTACCCGTGCCAAACGCTCATCGTCAATTATTATGGATCTGAGTCTTTTCATCAAGTAAGCTTATTAAGATTTTAGCAGTAACTAAACCTTCCGACTCGTTAAGGAAGAATCGGAATTTACCTGGATATGAATTCTGTAGTCTTTCCTTTACATTCTTATATCCCACTCCAATTCTCCATCCAGTTGAAAGTTTACCGGTATTAGCAACCTCAATGGAAAGCTCCGTAGTGGTAACTGAAACTATAAACTTCAATTCAATACCATTGGGGTTTGCATAAAGGCCATGCTTAATAGAGTTCTCAACCAAGGGTTGAGTAATGAAACAAGGAATTTCGATAGCAAGTGCCTCTTCATCAACATTAATTGTATAGTTCAGCCGTTCTTCGTATCGAATTTTTTCGATGAGTAGGTATTTCTTTGTAATCTCAATTTCTTCTGCAACAGATATATTGACTCTATTATTATACCTCAATGTTAAACGCAGAAATTCCGAAAGTTCCGCAATCATATCATCGGCTTGATCGGGATTTTCATGTATAAGCGCCTGAACAGAGTTTAATGAGTTGAAAAGAAAATGTGGATTTAACTGGTACCTGAGCATTTGAAGTTGGGCTTGCTGGGCCATTACAATTGCCTTTTGTGCACGCTCCCTTTCACTAATCAATTCCTGCCAATACTTTATCCCAAAATAGAGAATGCTCCAAACAAATGGAACCCATGTTCCTGTAATTATTCCCGATAAATATTCAAAATTACGGGGTATTTCTATCCACTTAACTTCTGGATTAAAAAAAACAGCATCCAAAATTATCCTAATTTCTCTCCAGAAAAAACTACAAATAAACGATGATATTGAAGCTATAATAAGATATACAGCAGGATTTGCAATTCTATTAAAAATCTGACGATAAAAAATACGATTCAATTCAAGAAGGGCATAAAGAACAGCAAACGTAGAGATAAATCTTAATGCAAATCCCTGATTAAAGTTTATTGCGTTCCAAGCGCTAGAAATCTCATTTAAAAGGTATAAAGACCAACCGAACAATTGAAATTGCCAGTACTTCCATTTAAATACTAATATTCTTTTTGTAGAACTCATTACATTTTATTCTAATGTAAAACTAAATATTTTAGGGGGCAACAGTTAAAAAAAAACAAATAAAAGTATGCATCAATACAATTATTAATTCTGGTTTATTTCGAAAATTGATACATAATTAAACTATTGCTATATAGTCCGGGAATTGCAATAACTCCCCTCTCCTTAATATGTGTAAAATCTGAAAAATTAATATTTTTACCCGAGGAGTTTAGCAGTTCGTTCAAATTGCCATCCTTATCCCTTATGTATAAAATCCCATTAAAATCTGCAATTAGGATTGAACCGTTGTCGAGAATTTGAACACCATCGATAATTGTACCTGGGAAGAATTCGTGCAGAGTTATTGCCTCACCTGTTAAAATATCAATTGACATCAGGCTATTATTGCCCATACACCCTACAATGAGTTTCTGGCCATCAATGGCCATGGCGTTAGGTTTTGGAGCGACTGCACCCTCAACCCAAACTGATACGTTGGATTTCTCGAGTTTATATATTCGACTTGCTTCGCTATCGCCTATAAAAATGGTTTTGCCATCATCCGATATGGCAATATCGTTTAGGAAGCGAGCACCCTCAACGGGTATTCTTCTACGAATTGATGCCAAGTGGATATCAACAACCGCAATTCCCTTTCGCTCAACTACCAGTAAACTATCACCCGTTAAAAGTAAGGCAGAGGGGCGACGTAATCCCTTTACCCATTCCTTTTCAATAATTTTACCGTCAACTGAGATTTTCGATAGGTATTCTTCAGGACCTTGTACAAAATTGGAAACATAAAGCACCTGATTCGTCTCATCCCAGGCAACAGATTCAGGAAAATTAAGAGTATTCATGATTTCCCATTTTTTTGTTACACCCGATGCTAGAACTTCTGTTTCAGCATTGCGAAAAGCAAATCCCCATCCGCCCATCTGCTCGCCGATAAGCAGAAGCAAATCGTTGTCTCCCTTCTTTAGGTTAAGTTTCACCTTATCAAAGTAACCCAATAGACCAGCATAGGAAGGATCGCGGCTGGTAAATGCATTATTACCTTGATATATAACCTGGCCATTTAGAAAAATGGTGATATGATCGCTATAACCAAATGAATACCAAACCGATTCGTCAGTATCCGAAATAAGTGTTGTCTTAGCATAAACCCAAGCTGGCTGAAAAGGATTAACATTGGTGATATTCTTTGTGAGATTAATCATTCCAGATATTTCAGCATCAACAGATTTCCATATTAATCCATCAAAGGAACTGTTTAATGGGTAGTTCTCATTGTCAACCAAATTGTTGGGTAAAGATTGGGAAACCTCCCATTTCAAAATTGTACCGGGTAAAACCGGTCTGTTCATCTTAGGTCCAAATGAACAGGTTATGTCAGAAGTTACACTGAAATTTGCAAAGTATGCCGAGCCATCGGTTTGCCCATTCAGAACGATGGAACCTTTTGCTTTTCCGTGCTCCAGGTTATGAATTACCAATGCCTCCTTGGCCATATCGCCAATAAAAACTTTTGCTTGATCGTCCTTTACTACCAGCTTAAAGTGAACCCACTGGTTTGAAGCAATAGTTGCCTCCTTTGTATAACCTTCACCGTGGTATAGCTGCCAGCACGATACTCCATGATAAGCCGGAGTGTATTGAAGCGCATCGTAATGATAACCATTCGTTTTGTGGGGACGGATGTAGAAATTCTCGTAATCCTGCTGCTCATTCATCCTAAAAAAAATACCGGGATAGCCTCTCTTACCAGTTGTGTACATATCCCACTCTATTGTACCGTTTTCAATTTCAAAATTATTGAGTAAAGCAGTTCCCTGAAAAGCCTTCTTCCCCTCGAACTCAATAAAAGCACCATCGTAAACCGTCCAGTTTTTAGCATCAAATGGGATTGTTTCTTGAGACATTAATTTACAAATAGATAATGTCGTAATAGTCATAATAGTAAATAGTATTTTCATTTGAATTGGTTTTTATTTAATCTATCAATCATTTGCTTTGCGTTCTCGTTATCAGGATTTAATTCCAAAGACTTTTGATAATACTTTATTGCTTTTTCTTTATTTCCTGAGTTAAGGTAAGATTCACCTAGACTGTCAAAGGCATTAGCTGATTTTGGGAATAATTCGGTTATAAATTCAAAAACCTGAATCGCTTCAGTTGATCTATCCCACCAATACAGGAAATGATATCCCAGCCAATTTAATTCGTTTTCATCGGCGAATACTTTATCCTGAAATTCTTTGTCAATCTTGTAAAATGCAGAGATTCCTACCTGTGCACCATCGATAATAATCTTATTGATAATCTGATTCTTAGAAAAAGTAAGATCTCTGTTTCCAATTATGTCAAAGGACTCGTTATTGCCCTGATTACCTGATTTTTCTGATATGCTTTTTTTGGAGTCTTTATCGTTTTTTAAATATGCATTTAAAAATTTAAGAGAATATGTACAAACTTTTTCATAAAAGGGGGCAATGTCTGAGTAATCATTTTCCCAATACCCTGGAACTTGATTCTCAATTCCAAGCATAGCATAGGAAGTAAAAGCTCCATGATTTGTTGTATTTAACAATAATAGGTAATTATTACCAAAAACCTTTTGTTTCATAGTGTTTAATGGATGCGATTTTTCAAACCCTCCCGGACAAAATCGAGCCTGTGTTACGTGCATCCAAGGAATAGTAAGGTTTGATAAGCTATAGTTTGGATGACTTTTCGGGAGACCCGAATAGTGCGGATATAGAATACCCGCATCGAGGCTGATAAATGCATCAACCTGGGGATTTCGCATTGAGAGTATCATACCTGCCATTCCACCCATATCATACCCGATAACACCAATGCTTTTTTTATCTGCAATTGGTAAATTAAGTGCAACAGATAATGAAAACTCCAGATCGCGAACCAATGTTTCCAGATCAACAGTATTCAGATTAACCAAACGGTATTGTGTTCCCATTAACGGACAGCTAACCACAACATAACCGTGGCTGGCAAGATACTCACATAAAATAAAATGCGTAAATGGCGATTCGTAGTACAAACCCTGCCCTACAACAATTACGGGGAAGGTTTGATCCACAAAACCAGCATTATGAACAGATAGTGTCTTTTGAGATTTCAAACTGTTGAGCTTGGTGGTGCTAAAACCCTTTAGCAGCTGAACTGGTTCGGCACAATTTATATTGCTAGTTGTTCCATTGCAAAAATCACCTTTTGCCAATTCAATAAAATCATTCACCAGCATTTTTTGTTGATTGTTTTCCTTTGATGGATACCATACATAAGTTCTTATTGGTCTTGGGTTACTTAGCAAACTATCGGAATCAGAAATCTTAAGAATTGATCTGCTAAAATCATATTGCTCAAAAAGTTGGAACCCTACTCCAAACAATCCATTTTGGAAATTGAACGCATTATTCTGAGCTTTCAAACAGTTAAAGTCAATCAGAATGAAAAGCGCAACAATAAATAGTGAAATGAACGTTCTCCCTTTCATAGGTTTTTCATTAATTATTACTACATACTTAAAATTGCCTAAAAGATTACTCTGGTTTCCCTACTCGTACCTAAGCGCTTCTATTGGATTAGAGTTGGCCGCTTTGATTGATTGGGTTATTATTGTAATAGCTGCAACAAAAACAACGAAAAGCGGTGCCAGAATGAAAACAAGCCACCTGTTTTCTGCCTGATATACAAACGACTGCATCCAAATTCTGGTATAGTACCAGGCAGCAGGGATGGCAATTGCCAGTGCAATTACAACTACTTTTAGGAACTGACGGGTTAGTAGGCTGACAATTTCTTTTGTGCTGGAACCAAAAACCTTACGAATTCCAATCTCCTTAATTCGTTGACGGGCAATAAATAGAGACATCCCATACAAGCCAATTAGGGTGATAAAAATTGCAATTATGGCAAAGTACATAAACATATAACCAACAAGCAATTCTTTGGTGTATTTATCCTCAACAATCTGATTAAAATACTTAATACTTAATTTCAATTCAGGGTTTATCTTTTCGATTTTGTTCAAAATTAATTTATGTATGTTTTTAAGATTTTCAGCTTTTATTTCGCAGATTATACTTACAATGTTTTTAATATCATTGGAATAGATAAATGCAAAAGGGAAAATCTTTTCGTGAAAAGACCTGCAATGGAAATCTTTCATTACACCTACAATGGTATATTCAGTTTTATACTCACTATCGATAAAAGTTTTGCCAATTGGGTCATCCCAACCAAGTTCCTTTTTCAATGTTTCATTTATTATAACCCTATTCTTTTCGGTGGAGCTTTCTTTGCTGAACTTGTTCCCCTCTAAAAGCTTAAAATCCAACATATCAAAATATTTGTCATCGGTATAAAAGAACATAACAAGTTTTTTGCTATTTACATCATCAAAATTAAATCGACCAAACATAGTAAACTCTATTGGCAAGCCAGATGCAACCGACAAACTTTTCACTTCGGGGATTGACGACAGGTTTTCAACCATAACATTTTGTGGAACAGTTGAATTGAATGGTAGTGTTACTGATAATATATTATCCTTTTTAAAACCCAGATCGGAATTATTCGAATACCATATCTGCAACATTATAATCCCGGTGCAGCAAATTAAGAAGATTGAAATGGCAAACTGTATAACGGTGAATGCACTCTGGAATATCGACCGCCCAGATCCAACAACACATTTACCCTTAAGTGCATCGTACGATGAAAAAGATGTGAGGTAAATGGCGGGGTAACTTCCAGCAAGTATTCCAGTAATTAGCACAATAACAGCAAACCCAATGCTTAGTTGCCAACTTTCTAAATAGGTAAAATCTAGGTTTTTATTTAATAATGAATTGAAGAATGGAATAATAATTTCGGCAAGTGTAAGTGCTAAAACAAGCGATATTGCACTAATTAGCATCGATTCAAATAGGAATTGAATTACTAGCTGCTTTCGAGTTGATCCTAAAACCTTGCGAACACCAACCTCCTTTAACCGTTTAATCGATTCGGCAGTATTTAAATTCATATAGTTTATGGTTGGTATCAGTAATACTAACATTCCAATCACACCAAAAAGAATAACCCTCGAAACACTTCCTTGATCGCTATGGTAGAGGTATATATCATGTAAATGTTGAAAAGTGAAACTGTACTTTATAAAAGAGTTCTCAGACAAGTATTTTTCAGTAATTTTAGGTAACTCTTTCTCTAAAATCGAGATATCAAAACCTTTTTTAGTTTTAATGAAAGTGTAAAAACTACTATAGTTTGTACCCCAGCCATCAATTTTCCCATTGTAATCATCTAAATATGCTAAACTCACAAATGAACTAAGCATATCGAACTTGAAATGAGAGTTTTCAGGAACGTTTTCAATAACCCCTTTAACCGTATATAATCTTCCATTAGTAGCAGTAAGGATTTTATCAACGGGGTCAATTTTTCCAAAATACTTAATTGCCGCATTCTTGGTAAGTATCAATGAGAATGGTTCTTTTAGTGCAGTTTTTGAGTTTCCGTAAATAAACCTGTAGGTGAATACTTTAAAAAAGGTAGAATCAGCATAAAAAATCTTCTCGTCAAATGTTGTTTCCCCAAGAATGAATTTTATGGGGTTTTCGCTAGATATTCTAGCTTGATTTATAACATCAGGGTAGTTCTCGTTTAAGAATGGCCCAAATGGGGCATTAACTTTCGGATCTAACCCCCTTGCGCTTCCCCCGTAATTTATCTCCTGATGTAATCGGTATATCTGCCTATAATCCTTATGGAATCTATCGAATGTAAGTTCGTTAACAAGATATAATACAATTATAGCACTTATAGCTAAACCAAGGGTAAGTCCCAGTATATTAATTCCTGCAAACATGTAGTTTCTTCTCATATTTCGAAGCGCGACCACTAAGTAATTCCTTATCATAATTTAAATTTTAAAAATTCAACTTTCGCAAGCTCCAATTAATCCGCCTGCGGTAGGTTTTTAAAATTCCGGCATTTTGTATGCTTCTCATTTTCAAAGAATAATTTTTTTCTGACCAAATGCTGGGCTAAAGTTTATGGTAGAGAAAATTGCAACCATAAACATAATTTTTACTTGTGATTTCATAGTCTTATTCCTTTTTTTGTATGATATTTCAAATAATAAATAAACTCATAATGTACTGGCATTTATCTGTTTAACAAGATGCATTCTTTTATTAATGATTTGTACTTTTCTTTCATTTCTATTGAAACCTCATGTCCCTTATTTTCAAATTCAATCAGGTTTACATTAAATCCCTGAATTTTTAGGTATTCACAAGTCTCTCTTGCTTCGTTAATCGGGACAATTTTATCTAATGTGCCATGAAATGGATAGATGTGTTGGTTTTTATTTATGAAATGAACTTTGTTGATTGCTTTTTTCTCAATGCTGGCTGCAATAGGAACAGATAGCACAAATTGATCCGGATAATTTAAAGCCAACAGATAAGATAAATCTCCGCCTTGAGATACTCCAATTACTATAGATGGAGAATTGTTGTTTCCTTGTTTTTTATATTCAGCAATGAATGCATTAATCTTTTCTGCGGTTTTTGCCTGCACCAATCCCTTTTCTTCATCGCTCATTATATCATAATACTCAACAGGATAGAAGGAGTAACCATTCTCAAATTCACACTCTCCGGCAACATAAACTACTTTAACCGGAAAATCAATATCGCTAAATAACTTCTCAAATTCTTCGGGATCCGATCCCATGTAATGAAAAGCAAATATGATTGGCGTGTTTTTATCAGTTATAGTATTTCCGTAAAACTTCTCTACATAGTTTGTGGAATTAAGAACTTCATAATTCTGAGAAAAGATTGTTGTGCTTAACACTAGTAAATTTAGAAAACAGATAAACTTGGTCATAATTAACCTTTTATTTTGTTTCTACTTTTCAAGGATTAACCTATTATTAAAATAATCAAAAAAAACTGTGAACTTTTGAAGCAGAGGCAGTCCTATCATTGTATTACCATAAACATCAGTATCGTAAGAAACGGGAATAAATGCGGCTTCAATATCGTTTTCCGATATTTTACCCAAATGAATGCTTTTAATATTTCCCAAATAACCTTTCTGAACCTGCAATCCTGCTCCAAGTGTAATTTCTTTAGCATTTTCGGGGATTGTAATTTCGTTTATTCTACCTAAAGGGAGGTAAAGCGGATACAGCCCCCCCAAATCGACAAGCAAATCGAGTTTAACACTGTTTCCATTCTCAAGTTCAACGGTTGCTGAAACCAAACGGGAATTGAATGGCCCGGGCTTCATTTCCAAAACTTGCCCATTGCCCGAATAATTAAAATTTTCAGGTGGGATTAATTCTAAAAACATTTTCTGAAAATCAATTTTAACTATAAAGTTTTTAAAAAAAGCTGCACTTACTTGTCCTTCAGTTCCCTCCCAAAGATTTGGAAGGTTGGGATTGTATCTTGTAACAATGGCTGTTTGTTTATTAAATACAATATCATTGAATTGCATGACAACATTTTCTGCAAAATCGGCCTTGTTTAAACCAATTGAAGTTTCTCCTGTGAACCTGAAATTTAATGAATCAACTTTAGGGCTTCCAAAAAACAAAAGTTCATCCCATAAGGAACCATTATCCAGCATTAGATAGCATTCCTTTCCATTTATATGTGCTTTAAACCGAAATTTGTTGCGGTAGTATTCAAAGGGTATAGTTATGTTGTTTGAGGCTGAAAGAATTTGGTAATTTTCTTTATGTATATCTTGCTGCAAATTGATTTTCTCGGAATACAATTCTTTAAATATGTCAGTTGAAACCCAGTAAATATCAGCTTTCGACATATAGAAAAGGTATTTCCCATCGGGCGAAATCGATGGGCAGATATCGTTCCATTTGGTGTTTACCTGATCACCGAGCCAATAGGCTTCGCTCCAGGTTCCATCTTTCTTTTTAAAACAAACATATAGGTCGGTGTCTTCGGGATCCTCTTTCCGTTTTGAATCGAAAACAATAAAACTTTCGTCGGGAGCAATGCAAGGATGAGCGCCCATAATAGGCGAGTTAACTCCACCTCCTAAAAATTCTTTTTCGGAGTATTTGCCATCGTTATAAACATATCGATATATCCCCAGCTTCTCGCCTGTAGTAATTGTTACATACAGATTTCCATTTTTTGAAGAGGAACAAAACATTCCCTGAGCACAAAATTCGGGTTCGCTAAATTCCTGATCCTTTTTATTCATAACCCAAATGTTAACCATATTATCCTGTTTCTGCTGATCTGTAAAGTTCTCGGGATTTTCTGACATTTCTGGAGGTAAGGCAAAACGGGTATAGAAAAATTTCTTCCCATCAACAGAGATAAAAGGTTCAAAACCCGGATGTTTTTTAAAAATTTCGGATTCTGCAGGGGCGTTCCACTGACTGTTTTCCCATCGGGAGCAAAGCATTTGGCCTCCGTTCTGCATTTGGCGTACAAAGTAAAATTCTTTCCCATCGGGCGACCAAGTGCAGCCAATTTCAAGCGATTCAGGGGCAGATACAATGCCTGGAGCAAAAACCAAAGGAGATAATTCAGGAGGTTTTTGACCAAGGTATGAGTTTTCATTATTAAGAACCTGGCAATTTGATTTACCAATAATAATTAAAATCGAAACTAAAAATACCAATTGTTTTTTCATAGGTCTTTTGGTTTTAATTCTTGAATAATTTTAGCAGAAACCCAGTAAATGTCATTATTCCTGTGAAAGAAGAAGTATTTTCCATCGGGTGAAACAGTGGCAATTCCTTCGTAACCTTCAGTGTTTATTGTTTGGCCAAACGCAATTGCTTCAAACCAGCTACCATCTTCTTTTTTAAAACTGATGAACAACTCAGAGTTTCCATTTATTGGAGCATCAAATATCAGATAGCTTTCGTCAGGAGCAATAAACGGATGGGAAGCTCCAAAATATTTACTTTTATTAATTTCCTTGGGAAGGAATTCAGGCTTTGCATATTCTCCATTAATGAATTGAGATTTGTAAATCCCATAACCAGCATCAAAACTTCCGGTAAAGTAAAGCGTACAATTTAATGTTGATGTAACCGACATAATCCATCCTTTATTGATGGGTCCGGGAATATATTTGGCTTCACTCCAAGTTCCATTCTCCCTTTGCGCATACCATATTCCTCCTTCCCTGGTGGTTCCATTTGGATTTGGCCTTTGTGATTTAAAAATAACCTTTTTATTATCAGGTGTAATAAAGGCTTCATATTCTATGATATCCTTTGCAAATGGAGCTAATTTTGGGTTAGTCCACTTTCCATCAACGAATTGCATGTGCATTATTCTATTTTCTGTTCCCTGGATATCAGCTCTTCTTGTAAAGAAAACTTCTTTTCCATCAGGGGAAAATGATATAGCCGCTTCCCATTCGCTTTCTGTGGATATAATCTGGGGAGCAAAAAGTTCGGGCGTTAATCCAGGAAGCATTTGTCCCAGATATTTGTTTTCTTCCGAAATTACCGATTTGTTATTTTGGCAAAAGGAAAATCCAAAGTAACAAAACAATAAAAGTGATAAAATAATTATTCTAATCATAGTTCATTTAGTTTTTAAAATGTTTTCTAAAAAGATCAAAAATTTCGCGGTCGTAAGCTTTATCATGCCAATCGCCAGTTAAGAAAAAAACTGCACCATAATTTTTGTTTGGATCAAAAAAAGCAAAAGTTGTAATCCCTGTTCCGCCTCCACCATGAGAAAAATAATATTCTGTATCGGTTTCTCTTAGCCACCAGGTTAAGCCCATATCAAGCCGTTTGTAACGGGGAGACGAACCCATTCCTTGCACGTTTTGAGGAGTAAAGATTAAGTTTACCGTTTCGGGTATCAAAATCTGCTCACCTTTAAAATGACCATTGTTCATTAACATAATCATAAAATTTGCAAATTGCAGTGGGGTTGTATTGAGTCCTCCATCGGCATAGCCAGGCCAGGAATAATGGCAAACAGCATTCTTTCCATTAATAGTTTCAGGGTCGATACTTGGATGACCTTGTTCTTTCTTTGCTTCTTCTTCTGAAATATAGTTATAGGCTATGTGATCTATATTAAGGCTGTTATAGAACCAACCCGACTCATTCATTTCGAGTGGGGTAAATAAACTTGCGAGGCAATAATCAGGAAAAGATTGCTTTGAAATTCTTTCAACTATGTAGGCTATAAAAACATACCCTGAATTACAATATTCCCAACTTTCACCCGGTTTGTATTTTGCAAAATTTGCAGAATCGTATTTGCTGCCCTCGGGAGTATAGCAATTCCTGAGATACTCTTCGAATGATATATGTGTCTGATCACCACAGGCATAAAGGCTGGAAATATATTTACTATTATCATACAATGATGATGTATGTGTCAACAGCATTCTGAAAGTAATAGGTATATCGGGAAAATTTGGATTTCTTACACTAAAAGGCATATATAAATCAATATCATCATCAAGTGCAAACTTGCCTTTGTCGTACAAAGTCATTAACGCAGCTCCTGTTACAGTCTTCGATAAGGAACCAAGAACAAACAGGGTGTTGATATTAACTGATATTCCTTTTTTTAAATCAGCCATACCCCGAGTCATTGTCCAAACCAATTTTTCTCCTTCAATAATTCCAGCGGAAAATCCCACAAGATCGCCCTGTATAAACAAAGAATCAATACTCTTTTCAAGAGAATCATACTTATTAGAATTCTCATGACAACTCTGTATAAAGAGAATGACCATAAAAGCAATGAATAAAACAGGTACTTTTTTCATTTTATTCGTTTTAAATTAGTAATCATTTTTTTATTCATAATGCAAACTGTTTACAGGGTTTTTTACAGATGCTTTAAGAGCATGAAAAAGAACAGTAAACAGGGTTATTAATAGAATAAGAATTGTTGCATATAGAAATGGCCAAATGGTTATGCCTATTCGGTAGCTAAACTGATTTAACCAATAATCCATTAGTAAATACGATATTGGCCAGGCCAAAATAGTTGCAATTATAGTCCAGCGCATAAAGTCACTTAAGAGCAGAAGTATTATTTGGTTTATTGTTGCTCCCATAACTTTTCGTAATGCAATTTCCTTAGTGCGCCGGTCAATAGTGAAGGAAGTCATTCCTAATAGCCCCAAACAGGCCACAAAAATCATAAATAAGGTAAAGAGGAAGAATACCTGCCCTGTTCTCTGTTCATTTTGGTATTGTGCTTCATATATTGAATCGAGGAAACTGTATTCAAATGGTATTCCTGGTAAAATTTTGCCCCATTCCTCCTGAATGTAATTTAAGGTTTCATCGGTTTTGTTTGGTCTAATTTTTACTGACAAAAATTCCTCATTCCAAGGACAAGTTCCATTTAGCTTTACAATTGCTAAATTCTTTACAGGTTGATGGAATGATTCGTAGTGAAAATCTTTTACTACTCCTATAATCCTAAAAGGCTCCTGTCCTGTACCACCCACCCAAATCATCATCTGTTTTTCGAGTAAATTATCAACAGCAAGCGCTTTGGCCATACTTTCGTTTATAACAACCGCTTGTCCATCGGATGAAATATTTTCATCAAAGTAGCGTCCTGCAATCATTTCTAATTGTAAAGTTTTCTGAAAATCGGCATCGGCGATATACATATTTGTTCCTGAATTTATACCTGTGCCCTTTAGACCCATTCCAATATTGGTAAATTGTTTTCCAGGGACACTTGACGATGCTGACAATGAGATAACCGAGGTGTTTTTAAGGAGGGATTCCTTTAAAATATGTAATTTTGGGACTATTCCTCCATACGTTTTTATTATTACAACCTGATCGACATTACATCCCAAATCTTTGCTTCGGGTATAGTTCATCTGTTTTTGAACAACAATAGTCATTACAAGAAGCAATACTGTTATAAAAAACTGAAAAACAACCAAACCATTTCGAACACCTAACCCTTTTACTCCTTTTCCAATCTTGTTTCGAAATATTGCAATCGGTTTGAACGATGATAATACAAATGCAGGATATATTCCTGCTATTAGACCTATGAGCAATACTATTAGAATTAGTATGAAAAGTTGAGATGGATTGGAAAAGAAAGGAATAATTAGCCAAGATTTTGCCACTAAATTTTGGAACGCAGGCATTAACAAGGGCAAAATTAAAAGTACTAGAATTAGTGCTATAACACACATTAATACTGATTCGAACAGATACTGACGGATTAATGATAATCGCGATGACCCTAAGGTTTTTCGAACTCCAATCTCCCTTCCGCGTTCAGCAGAGCGCGCTGTTGATAAGTTCACATAATTAATTATAGCTATGAGTAGAATAAAAAGAGCTATAATTGAGAAGAAATTAACGTAGTTTGAATTACCATTTGCTTCAAACTCCCATAGTAGGTTTGATTTTAGATGGATATCAGTCAAGGGTTGTACTGGAAATTTTTTATAATTTCCTGCATCCATTACCTTTTGGTACTCCTCCTGAGAATCGAATAGGTAATTTCTAGCTATTTCATCAAGTCTTTCACTTAGAATTTGTGGTTTAATACCCTCTTTTAAAAGCGCATACGTTTTAAAGGAGTTAATTCCCCAATTTGGTTTTACATCTCTATAGTATGTTGAAAATGAACAAATAATATCAAAATGAAAGTGAGACTGCTTGGGCATATCCATAAATACACCTGTAATTGTGAATTCATCACCAAATATTTTAATGCTTCTTCCAACCGCCAACGAATCACCAAAATATTTCCGGACTGTTGATTCCGATATGACAGCTGAGTTCGGATTTGACAAAACAGTTTGAGGATTACCTGAAATTAGAGGAAAAGAAAAAAACTCGAAAAAATATACATCGGCAATTCCAACACCTTTTTCATTAAATTTTTTATTATCAACTTCAACCAGCTGTTCACCTCTAAAACCCCTGATATTCGTTGCCATTTTTATTTCAGGACACTTTTCTCTTATAGTTTGAGCAAGAACAGATGGTGTTTGAGTTTGCTCGATATGCCGATCATCAAAACGAAAAGTTTGGTACACTCTATAAATTCGATCTGCATTTTCATGAAATCTATCGTAGCTATTCTCATCGTTTACCCAAAGCAAAATAAAAATTGCTCCTGCAATACCAATAGTTAAACCAAGGATGTTTAACCCTGAATAGAATTTCTGTCTATTCATTTTTCGTAATGCTATTACTAGGAAATTTTTTATCATACTTTTAATTTTTAGTAAATAGCTTCAATTACAAATTCTGTTTGTTACTATATAATTGACGATGGAAAATTCCCTCTGCTGCATTGATTGTTATTGTATTATCTGAATAGACGGATTGCCAAGATGAGTGGTAAAATTCTTCGCCTAATGGTATAAATCCAGAAATGCAATAGCTAGTAAAATAGGGAATAGGAATAAAATACTATATTTATTCTTTTGGTTTTAATTTTTCAATAATTTTTGAGGAGACCCAATAAATGTCTGAAATCCCATTGATAAATCGGGTGAAAAAAATATACTTACTGTCGGGACTTACTGTAGCCGCTCCTTCAAAGTAATGGCTATTAATACTATTCCCTAAATGAATAGGGTAACACCATTCGTTTTTTTCGTTTCTGTAGGATATATATAAATCGTAATCTCCTTCAATTCCCGAACTACCAGGAGCATCAATTAACATATAGCTTTCATCAGCTGAGATATATGGGCGTGAAATACCTTCCAATGAATTTATATCTCCAGTTATTTTTTCCGGTTTTTGGTATTTGTAATCCTTAAAAACGGATTTAAATATTCCATTTTTACCCTCAATATTTAGATATATTGTTTTATTACCTGAAACAGAAAAATAACGTGGATATATGCTATCTCCCAAGCAAATAGGTTTTGGATTTCGAAAAATGGAATCCGAAATTTTCACCGACCATAGTCTGGCATATTTTAACGATTTTTCTTGATTTTCGAACGGTCTTTTCGAAAGAAAAAACAAACAACTGTCAGAAGTAAAGCAAGGAAGATATTCAAAGTAATCAGAAGAAAATGGAGCTTCAGCTAGATCAGTCCATTTTTCATCGTCTATTTTTGAATACCAGATTCGCTCATCCGACCTGTCTTGTTTTTCCCAAATGGTGCAAAAGAAGTACTTTCCATTGGGTGAAAAAGTCGGTGCAAACTCCCATCTGCTTTCTTTACAAATTATCTCACTTGCAAACAATTCTGGAATTGATTCTGGTGGTTTTTGACCGAAATAATTACCCATAATTTTTGAAAAATCGCTTTGATGTGCATTAGTGGTTATTGCTATTGCAAGCAAATAACCAATTAGAGGTATTATTTTCATTTTCTTTTCCTACTAATTGATAATTACTTTAATTCTTTTGGTTTTAGTTTTTCAATGATTTTTGCAGAAACCCAAAACCGTAGGAAGTCTCCCTCCTCCCTGTTCGACACAAAAAAGAGATATTTCCCATCTCCTGATACGATTGGGAGGTACTCATTTTTTGCAGTATTTATATCCGATCCAAGATTTACAGGGTCTGTCCATTTACCATTCTTAAGTCTGTAGCTTATATACAGATCGGAAAATTTATCTGCTTTATTTTTTCTGATAGAATAGAGAATATAGCTTTCGTCAGGGGCAATATATGGCATCATTCCTTGCATGTTTGTATTGTTTTGCAGTTTTAAGGGCTTTGGTTTTAGATGCGCTTTCCCGTCAAAAACAGAAATCATGATTGTGTCATTAACGGAAAGATATAGATTCTCATTCGTTGCAATTGAGAACTGCCAATGAGTCTTAAATGAATTAACTTCCTTCCCCAAAAAATGCGGAGCAGCCCATTGACCTTCCAACTTTTCACTTACAAAAAAATTTCTTCATTGTTTGTCCAAACTAATATATATATCCTTTCCCCTGAGGGTGAAAAAAATGTTCCATTACATAAACCCGGCAGTTTAAATGGCAAATCTTCCGGAGGCAGCCAGACACCATCTCTCATTCTGTAGTATTTCGCATCGATGATTATTTCATTTCCATCGGGAGAAAAGGTTGGAGAGTCATGAACATTGTTTGAAATTATACCCGGTGCAAATAGTTCTGCTTTAACACCGGGAGGTTTCTGTCCAAAATAAGAGCCAGCTAATTTTGAATAATCAATTTGTTGTGCAAATACTATTGTTTCAGCAAGAGATAATACACAAAAAAACAATCCTGTTATTGTACTTTTTGTTTTCATAAACATATTTTATTGTTAAATGAACTTAAGTTGAATGTAAACTATGTTTAATCCCCTCAATATTTTAACTGGCACCTCCGAGTTTGGCTTTACATCATAAAGCAATCTAAACAGATCTCCTGGTTCAAGTAATTTTACGTTATTAAATTCCAGAATAATATCATTCTCCTTTAATCCAGAACTGAACGAAACAGAACCTTCCTGGACAAAAGTTACTATTTGAGCATTGGCATTAGCTTTTTCATCTAAGAACAATAACCTTAATGTTTCATCATTTAAATCATCTGCATTTACAGGCCGAACTTTAATACCGAGGCGTGGTTTTTCAACAACTTCGTCCTTTGATTTAACTTTCTTTCCCACTATGGTTTGTCTCTGAAAATCGATGGCAATTTTATCCACATCACCATTTACATTTCTAAAAAAGCGAACTTTCCAGGGTTCACGATAATCATAGAACTGGTCTGGAGCTATTGGATAAATTTCATCAACTGCATACTCTTCCATCATTAGCTTGTTTTCTGAAATAAAAACACGAACAGTTGAATTGCCACCAACATTGTAGTAGCCAACGTAATTCATCAAATTTTGTGGATTAATCGAAATCGAAACGGGTCTTTCAAAGGTATAATCGGATGGAACTTTGCCAAAAGAATCCTTTATTGTATCTGATGCACCTGCTTGGATTAATATTTTTTGAACTTCTTTATGCCCGCATTTATAGGCATAATGCAATGCAGTCCATCCTTCGTTCGATTTTGCTGAAAAATCAGCACCCTTCGAAATTAAAAATTGAACCGTTTTATTACATCCTCGCTGCGATGCCAGGCAAAGTGGGGTGTTACCCCAAAGGTTTTTTACATCAATCTGAGCTCCTTCTTTTATCAGGAGTTCAATAATTTCAGTGTTTTCATGGTTTGCAGCACAATGTAATGGCAATCCACCATCGGTACCCTGAATGTTAACATCAGCGCCTTTACCGATAAGGAGTTTGGCAATATCCCAGTTCTCACGAATTAATGCCCAGTGTAAGGGGGTGTAACCCACATCATCTGTAGTGTCGATTAGCTTGTTGTTTTTCTCAATTAAGTTAAATACCAATTCTTTACCACCTTCCTTGGTAAGTTGATGAATTGATTGTGCTTTAGTTTCGAATAGAAATAAGGTAAGGATAATTACTGCAACTATTTTGTTCATAGTAATTATTGTTTGATTAATACAGCTTCGCCCCGTCAGTCACATAAATAAACTAACTTTATAAACTAGCTATCAAAAATATATGCTGAATATGCCGTATTCAAATCAATTCTCTTAAATGCAAATATTGAAGATGGGCAGTAAAAAATGGCATTAAATGGGGAAGTACTATTTCTTGCATAAAGTGCCATCTATCAATTTCTAAAATTCAAATTATAACTTGTTTGAATGTTTTTTTTGATGTGTTAAGATTATTTACTATAAGGTGTTATAGGTTTAATGCATAGAAATATTATTACTTGTAGTTGTTTGTCATAAAAACTAGCATTTATCGTAAATGTTTAATAAGTTATTTAAGAAAATTATTAATAAAATAATTAGACGACATAACTGCACTCTATGACAAAGTTTTGGATACTGTGTTTGCTTCTTAAAGGGTCGGGACAGGCTTTGCGGCTTTGCTAAAGTGAGCAATGTGTGCTGGCAATTATTTTAAAAAAAGTGTGGAGAGCAAAAAATAAAAAACATCGGGTTGGTTTGAGTGTCGGGCATCATCAAAGCTAAGCCTGCCAGCAATTACACCTACTCCTTTAATACCATTAACCTTAATGATTTCTTGAGCAGTAGAAGGGAAAAAAGGGGCTGAAAGAGCAAGAAAAAGTATGCATTGTACAGTGAAGTAACGATGTAATTTCATGGCTATTCGATTTGTTAAATGGGAAAAGCAATTTCAATGCCAAGATACAAAATCTTATTAAATGTACAATATGACAAATAATCAATAATATGAATTTAATATGCAGATTACTATAGAAAATGAATTCTTAATCCAATGGAGGGGGTAAGATAGGTAAAGTTATTTGTAAGGCATTTGTTGTATTTGCATTCTACAAAACAACCTGAATGTAGCAAAGATTTTGATGATATGCGAACACCGAATAATTTTTGTTCTATTCCTATTCTACCTATAACATCAGAATAAAAACCATCTGCTAGGTTTAAATTTCTCGATCCACTTTCAATCCCTATACCCAGGTATGGATTAAGTGAAATGGGGAAATAGTACTTGAAGTCGAGCCCAATACGTGTTCCACCACCCTGCCAATTATTGTTACTTTTTTCAACCAGTGCGGGTAGTATGTAACCCTCTTTTGAAACGGAAGCATCGATGGATATTCTTTTTCTAATGGCTATGGATTGTTTGCAGATTCGACATAAACGGTAGAGTTGAAGATGTACTCCAGAGGGTTCTCCAACATGCAATCCCAGCCCAAAGCGCCATCTAGCCTCATGGGTTTTTTTATCCTGAATCCAGTTTGTTTTCTTCCTTTGCTGCGAATACCCTGGTAAACAGATTATTAAAATGAACAATAGAGCAATAATCTTTAACCACCTATTTTTCATTCCCGAATCATATAAGTTTAATCACTCAATCAGCCAATATGGGAAATCTCTTTCTACTTTTCTTTTTTTGTTTGTAGAAAAGTTTTGTGAAAGTAATAAATATTAAAGAAGAAAAAAAGACCGCTATTTCTAGGGTAGCGGTCTTTTCTTTCAAAGTAATGTGATTTATTCAAATTTTTTAAAAACCTCTTTAATTCTATTAATCGCTTCACGAAGTTGTTCCTCTGTAATTACTAGAGGAGGAGCAAATCGGATTATATTACCGTGAGTAGGTTTAGCCAAAACCCCATTCTGAGCCATAGCAACACATACATCCCAAGCGGTCTTACCGGGTTGATTACGGATAACAACAGCATTCAGCAATCCTTTACCGCGAACCAACTCAATCAAATGACTTTTGATACTGCGGAACTCCTCACGGAAAATTTTTCCTAAACGCTCAGCGTTTTCATCAAGTTTTTCTTCTTTTATAACCTCAAGTGCAGCAATTGCAACTTTGCCAGCGATTGGGTTTCCACCAAAAGTTGAACCATGTTGTCCTGGTTTAATGCAAAGCATTATATGATCGTCTGCAAGAACTGCAGATACAGGAAAAACACCCCCCGAAACGGCTTTGCCGAGAATTAGAATGTCAGGACGAACACCTTCATGATCACAAGCAAGCATTTTTCCAGTACGTGCAATACCTGTCTGTACTTCATCAGCAATAAAGAGTACATTATTTTTCTTGCATAGTTCGGATGCTTTTTTCAAGTAACCTTCATCTGGAACAAAAACACCTGCTTCGCCTTGAATTGGCTCAACAAGAAATCCTACAACATTTTTATCTTCGAGAGCCTTTTCAAGTGCAGGTATGTCGTTGTAGGGGATAATAATAAAACCTGGAGTGTATGGACCATATTCTGCACGAGCATCGGGATCGGTACTCATGGAGATAATGGTGGTAGTACGACCATGAAAGTTATTTTCGCACACAACAATTTTTGCTTCACCATCTTTAATGCCTTTTTTCTGATAACCCCATTTACGGCTAAGTTTAATGGCAGTTTCATCAGCTTCAGCACCCGTGTTCATGGGTAAAACTTTATCGTAACCAAAGTATTTGGTTATGTATTCCTCGTATTCACCCAACACGTTATTATAGAAAGCACGAGATGTAAGGGTTAGCTTGCGAGCTTGATTAACCATGGCTTCAACAATCTTTGGATGGCAGTGTCCTTGGTTTACTGCAGAGTAAGCTGATAGAAAGTCAAAATACTTTTTACCTTCTACGTCCCATACATAAACACCTTCACCCTTTTCAAGAACAACAGGAAGAGGATGATAATTGTGCGCACCGTACTTATCTTCACGGTCCATGTAATCTTTACTGGTCATCATAGTCATTGTGATTAGATATTATTATTGATTTTCAGATATATACAATAAAACAAAAATACAAATTATTGGACTACAATCATAAGGTAACTTTTCCATTTTTCAAACATTTAGTACCTATATATCTGTATGTTAAGCAACATATTGAACATTAATCTCAAATTGCTGTTAAATAATTGTACAAAAAAAATTAAACAGAGATGATACAAAATATTTATGAACCCATTGCCAATCGTAGGAGTGTGTTAGCATTTAATTCTCAGATTGTTTCAGACGATAAGATTAATCTGCTTATTGAAGCTGCACGTTGGGCACCCTCATCTTATAATGAGCAACCCTGGAGGTTTTACTTTGCTTCTCGTTCAAATCCCGAAGCATTTAAAAAAATCCTATCATGCCTTGTTCCTGCAAATGCCGAATGGGCACAAAATGGGTCAGTATTAATGATATCAGTAACAAAGAAGAATTTAACTTTAAACGGTAAGGAAAATGGCTATGCCATGCACGATACTGGTATGGCAACGGCAAATTTACTCATTCAGGCTGAAGCAATGGGTTTGGCAACTCATGTAATGGGAGGCTTTGATAAATCTGCTGCAAGTGAACTGCTCAACTTATCTGATGAATATATGCCTTTAGCAGCAATTGCTATTGGATATCAAGGTGATGTTAACCAGCTAAGTGATTCGAATAGGAAGAGAGATAATGCGCCTCGCCATAGAAAACAAAAAGAAGAAATTGCTATTGAATTGAAGTAATCCCTTAATAATTGAGTTGATAGTTTGACTAAAAAAGGATGAATAGATTGCTTTTTAGCTAGTTTTTGTCAAGGTTAGGTATAGAAAAATAAATTTTAGCACCCTTTTTGATTTCGCTTTCAATCCATATTTTGCCGTTGTGCATATCGATAAAATCTTTGCAGAGCATTAGCCCAATCCCAGTCCCTTTTTCACCGCCTTGCCCTTTGGTTGTAACGCCAATTTCTCCAGTGAATAGTTTTTCCTTTATGAAGGGCTCAATTCCAATACCTGTATCCTCAACAGAAACGTTAATCTCGCTATCGATATTAGCAGCAGTTAGGGTAATTGTTCCATTTAATCCAGTGTACTTTATAGCATTTGAAACAAGATTCCGAATAATCGTTTTTAACATATTTGAGTCAGCGTCTATCTGAATGTCCCTTGGAATATGGTTGAATATTTGAATATTTTTTTCTTTGGCAATATATTGAACGTATATTAGTTCTTCGCTAACAAGTTTGTAAAGATTTTGCCTTATAGGAAGAAACTTCAAGGTCTTTGTTTGTAACATTGACCATTGTAATAGGTTGTCAAGCAGAACGTTACCCTTGTTTGAGCTATCGTAGATTATTCTTAAAAATGATTGGATCTCATTTTTGCTATACGAGTCAAACTGCGATAGTAATACTTCAGAGTACCCAGAAATACTGTTAAAAGGATTTTTTAGATCGTGTGCAATAACAGCTATTAACTTGTCCTTTATTTGGTTGATCTTTTCAAGTTCTTTATTTTTTTCATCAACGGCGTTAGCTTTTTCTTGTATAATCTCCTTTTGCTTTTCAATCTCTGAGTTTTTATGCTTTAGTTGAAGGTTGGTAACCTTAACTTTTCTATTAATTGAGATAATAAAAAAAATGAAAGCTACTGCTATTGCTGTAAAAGCAAAAGATAGAAAAAGAAAATATTTTTGGTTTCTGATCCTTTGAGAATTGATCTCCTGCTCCTTGCGAAGTAAAAGGTTTTCCTTTGCTCTCGCTTCCAGCTCGTATGTTATTTTAATTTGACCCAGAACTTCAGCTTTTTCTTTGCTGAAAAGGCTATCATTTAATTGGCTTACTCTTTTGTATAACTTTGTGGCGTCCTTGTATTGTTGTTTTGTTTCAAAGATATTAGCTAGTAAAGTTGCAGAGTTTTTTTCTTCACTAAGCGAACCAATTTCCTTAGCCATTGAAAGACTTTTGGCAGCATAATTGGCAGCTTTGTCAACTTTTTTCATCGAGAAATAATCTTCTGAAATCTCCCTGAGAATGCTTATCATTCCCACTTTATCGTTGAATTGTTGAGCATTTTCTAATGCTTGATAATGAAAATCTAGTCCCTTTTGAGATTCACCCATGTACCTGTAGATTGTTCCAATATTGCTTTTACTTGCTCCAACACCTCTTTGATCACTATCCTCCTCATTAGCAGCTAAAGCTCTATAGAAATAGGTTAGGGCTAGGTCATACTTACTACCCCGAAAGTAAACCCAACCAATATTATTTAGAGTTATTCCAATATCTTTGGTAGACCCTGTTTTTTCTTTATATTCAAGCGATTTTTGATAATATTCCAAGGCTTCCTTATCGTTGCCCATCTCCGAAAAAATGAATCCAATATTATTAAAAGTCGAAATTATGCCCTCAAAATCACCAATTTCCTCCCTTATCCTCGAGGCTTCCGCTAAATCAATCATTCCTAAATCAAATCGTCCTAAAATTGCCGCTGCAGTTCCTTTATTGTGAATTGCAGTTGCTAAGCCATGTATATAATCAATTTGGTTGCATAAATCGTAGGCTTTTATGGCGTACTCAAGAGATAGCTTGGGATTATTTCGACGGTTTTTATAAGAAAGGTTATTTAATGAATCGATAAGTTCGGGAGAAACTTTTTGGCTTAATTCATTATTATTACAGTGAACCTTCGCTGAAAAAAAAGAGGCAAGAAATAAAACTAGTAAAATTATTTTTAACAAATATTTCATATTAAGGTAATATTAATTTCACCCAACAGTTATTCAGTTCGTAAATTTATAAAAATAAAAATATTTACAAAGTATTATGTGTATATTTAATATACTTCAATGAAATATACTTATTTGAAATTCAGAAAAATGACACTAATTTTTTTTATTCTGTTTTTTTAATAAGCTGGTTAAAAGATCTCTTTTACGTACCGAAACAGGAACAACTGTATCATCTGACATGATAATGCAACTTTCGGGGAAACGTTTGTAACTTTTTACATAGTTTAAGTTAACAAGATGTGATTGATGGGATCTGAAAAAACCAGAGGAAGAAAGCATATCGTCAAATTCTTTTAATGTTTTTGATACTAGCACCTTAGGTTTACTGATAAAATAAAACATGGTGTAGTTATTGTGCGATTCACATCGTATAACCTCATCTTTATCTACTATTATTACTGATTCGAATGTTTTTAGAATGAGTTTTTGTGGAACCTTTTCATCCGTTTGGATATTTTCTATAAATGTTTGAAATTTTTGGTTAACTTCTTCCTCCCAAATAGTTTCGTTTAGTTTCTCAACCGCTATGATAAGTTCATTCGGGTCGATAGGCTTAAGAATAAAATCAATTGCACTAAAGCGAAATGCTTTAACAGCAAATTCTTGATAAGCTGTAATAATAACGAATTTAAAATCAATGGAAGGAAATTTTTTTAGTAAATCAAACCCTGTTCCATCAGGCATTTGAATGTCGAGAAAGACTACTTCTGGTTTTTGAGAAAGGATTAGTTCGTACCCTGATTCAACGTTATTTGCTTGTCCAATTACCTTAACATTTGGACAGAAAAGTCGCAACATATTGTTTAGGGCATCCCTTGCTGGAGCTTCGTCGTCAATAATGGCTGCAGTCATCATAGGCTTATGTGTTTACTTTGCTAAAGCATGGGTATTGTAAATCGTATTAAAGTTCCATGTTCTCCAATTGTTGATCCTTGTGAAAGATCTGTAATCTCCATTTTAACCTGTCTTCGGTATACTTTTTTAAGATTTTGAATCCTTTCATTGGTTATTCTTATTGCAAGCGATTCGTGATCCTTCTTTTTCTTTTGGTTTATTTGTGACGACTTTTCATAACCAACTCCATTGTCTTCAACTTCGAGTATAATTGATGAAGATAATAAACTAAAACTAATTTTAATGATACCTTTTCCACTTAGATGAATAACTCCATGTTCAATGGCATTTTCTATGAATGGCTGAGCAAGCATTGGTGGTATGGTTTGATGCTCAACATCAATGTCTGGATCGATGTTAATTAAATACTCAAATTTATCTTCAAACCTTAAACCTTGTAATTCTAGATAGTGTGTTAATGTTTCTACTTCCTTGGAAATAGGAATTAAATCCTTGCGTGAGTTTTCCAGAATCAGTCGTACAAGCTTTGAAAAATTTGCCAAATATTTTCCTGCTAGGTAAGGTTCATTCCTGAAGATGTAACTCTGAATTGCAGTTAATGAGTTAAAAACGAAGTGGGGATTCATTTGGGTGAGCAAAAATCTTTGCTCTAGCTCAACAATTCTTTTTTGATATTTTTTTTTGAAATAAAATATAGTAAGTGCAGAAATTACAATTATTAGGCTAAATAATAATATAATAATCCAGTTGTGGGAAATTTCAAACAATCTTAATGCGTTGAACGACACTAATGGATATTCTCTGAAGGTTATAAACAGTTTATCCTGAGGAAAAAGAAGCAACATTTATCTTTTTTTAAGTGCTGAAGAAAATAAATAAATTATTGAAATTTCTGCAAGGTATTATAAAAGCTAAAAGTAAACAATAAAAGCAATCAATTTTGCTTAGGTATGTATTACTTTAATCAAATTTTGTGAGAGATAAAAGATTGTGACTATATGGATCAGAAATTAGCGGAAATTTTGATATTTATTCTCCTGGATGTAAGGTAATTTGGCACAGCATAATGGCCAGATTCGTTGTTTTGGTTCGATACGGTTTGAACCCAAAGATAAGAGACGGTGTTTTTAAAGTCGAACAGGTTAAATACTTCAGCACCTACCCAGAAACTCTTAATCCAGGCTATACTCTTGAAAGCATTTCCACCTTTTCCTCCATCATCCTTGAATACCTTTGTAAAACCAATGTCAACCCTTTTGTATGAAGGCATCCGTGCAACTACATCGTAACGCGGAGAGCTGGGCACGCTAAATGGAAGCCCTGTGCCAAAGAAACCACTTATATGAGCCCGAAATGTTGGGTTTCCAGGTAGATAGTCTTGAAAAAACGCTCCAACACTAAAACGCTGGTCGGTTGGCCGGGGATAGTATCCAGGATATTGAATTTCACCATGCTTGTCAACATAAAAGTCAGCTTCAATATCTTCAAATGTTTTCATGAGCGATAAGCTTGCCCATGATTCTGCTCCTTTAACAAACTCGCCATTGATCTTTAAATCAATGCCTTGAGCGTATCCTTTGGCTAGATTTTCTCCAGCATACTTTATCCTAACATTATCAATTTTGTAAGGAATTAAATTGTTTAAATGCTTGTAGTATATTTCGGTTTGAAAACGGAATGGTCGCTCCCAAGCGATGAATTGATACTCCATACCAAAAACAGCATGTATTGATTGCTGTGCCTTGATATTAGGATTTAAATTTCCATTGGGATATCGGAATTCCTTGTACATCGCTGGTTGGTGGTAGAAACCTCCCGATAGGTGAAATGCCATATTTCGATTCCAGTTTGGCTTAAGCATGAGTGATGCTCTGGGACTAATATTCATTTCCTGATTTAAACTCCAGAACGAAAACCTTACTCCAGCATTAGCTGTTAACTCCCATTCTTTTATATTAAATCGATAGCTATCCTGTAAGAAGCCAGAAAAACGATGGCTAAGAATACTATTGGCCGATCGTAGGTGATATGAAAGAATTAAATCTTGGCCATTGTAGGGAACAGAATATCCTGAAGAATCAATCAGGTCCCATTCATTGATTCTATCCTCAATATTCTCAATTTGATACCTTAAACCCCATCTTAGGTTATTTCCGTTGGTTGCAATTGTTCCAATGTGCTCAATACGGTAGAATTCAGCATCAAGATAGTTACGGGCGTGATTAATAAACCCCCCAATACCAACGTTTATACTGCTGTCGCCATATGTGGTTGAACCTAAGGAGTTATCAAGTTCGTTAAGGAGATATTGTCCTATCACATCAAAGGTTTCTGCTTCGCGAGCGATATAGCTGGCTGCAATTAGCTTAAGTAGTACACTTTCCGATGGCCGGAAATCGGCAGTAATGGCTCCCTGCATGGTTTCAAAACGGTTCACCTCTTGCCCTTCATAGAATACTTTTAATTGCAATGCGTTGGTAAAGCTGCCAAATCGGGTTTCACGTATGTCCGGAGCAAATTGATACTTGTTCGACGAGTAGTTGCCAAGAAAACTGATCTGGAAAGCCGGGGAGAAACGCCAGAACAGATTCGATTGCAAATCGATAAATGAGGGGGCATATTCGCCACTAACATCAAGAGTGCTAAGCAGATATTGAGATGTTTTGTATCTAACACCAGTAATATGAGTAAACTTTTCGTTTACACCAATGCCTTCAATCAATCCATTGGCTCCTAACAGGCTCATCTCAACCTGAGCAGCATTTCGTGTTGGCTGACGGTATCTAATGTTGAGTACCGATGACATTTTATCGCCGAATTCAGCATTAAATCCTCCTGCTGAGAATTCTATACCTTCTACCATATCAGAATTGATAAAGCTAAGTCCTTCCTGTTGTCCAGATCGGATAAGGAAAGGTCGATATATTTCAATATCGTTCACATAAACAAGGTTCTCATCGAAATTACCACCCCGCACCGAATACTGAGAGCTCATCTCGTTGGCAGAGGAAACACCTGGGAGGGTTTTCAGAATAGACTCAAAGCTTCCTGATGCATCTGGTATGAACTCCATATCCCTAGGGCTAATTCTTTCAATATTGCCAAATCGTCTTTGGGTAGAAAGCACCGAAACTTCCTCTAATTGACTTATCGATGTATTTAAAGTAGTATTCACCAAATACCTCTGCCCTTGAGTAACTTTGATAATTTGTTCATGTGGCTCAAAACCAACGGCAGAAAAAATTAAAAAAACTGAATCCGATGGAGAAATATAGAGTTTATAGTATCCATCTGCATTGCAGGCAACCCCTTGGTTCGTATCCTTAATGGTTACGTTGGCAAATGATATGGGACTATTGTTTTCATCGGTTACTCTTCCCTCTACCAAGGCAACATTTTGCGCAGCGGAAGGAATTGATAAAATGAAAAATGAAAGAATAAAGATGATAACAAATACTCTAACAAACATTTGATGGTATGATGGAAGGATAAATTGCATTTTTGTTAAATCTAAGATATAAAGTTTTATTGATATAAATGAAACGCAAAGCTATAAGAAAATTGTGCATAATATGAAGAATTGTTTTAAAATAGCTACTATGAAATGATAACCAGACATAAAAGAAAAATAAGGGCTAATTTTTCAGAAAAAAAGCTGGACAAATCTATACGAAAGATGTCATAATGACATTAATTGCAATGTATATGTGCCATAGTGGCTTAATTTTTTGTTTGGAATGTTTTTTATGGATATAATTTAAAATGAATTAAAGTAGTAACCCAAAAAAAAATGAAATATGACACTAATAAGTCTTAAGCGCCCGAGCGCATCGAAACCCTACTCAACCAGTGATGAGTATCGTGATTTTGTAAATAGTTTTTCACGAGCCGTTAATAGGTATGCAAAGGAATGTTCTGATACCCCAGCGGTTAATATTATTGAAGAGCCCAATCAGTTTAGAATTGAATTAGCAGCACCTGGTTATTCCAAGAAAGATTTTTCGATTAATATCGAAAAGGATGTTCTCACCATTTCAGCAAACCCTGAAATAAATGAAGATGTTGAAAATAATATAATTCAGTGTGAGTTTGGCAAGGGATCTTTTCAACGCTCCTTTACAATGGGTAGATCTATTGACTCAACCAAAATAGGAGCATCGAGTAAGGATGGTATCCTTACCATTATTCTTCCAAAACGAGAGGAAGCTATTGAAAAGCCAGCTAGAACAATAAGTATAGATTAAAATGTTTTTTTATTGATTATTAATTTTTTAGAATAGTCTGAAAATCTGCTCATTGGTTTAAACAATTGCCAATGGGCTTTTTCATACAATGAAAGTTAGTGGGCGAGTTTTAGACTCTTTCTTTTATATTAAGGTGTTTTTTTATAAAAATCTTTGAGTATTAGTACATATTCTTTATTTTCGTGGGCTGAAAATGAAACCAAATCTAGTATATTCCTAGACTGAAAAAGAAAGAAAAACACGCTAACTCATGGAAATTAAAGACCAGAAGGATCCGATCGAGAACGATCAGTTCGGCAACGCCGAAAGTACTTTAGAAAACTCTGAAAACATTGCTGATCAGCCACTGGAACAGACCGGTGGAAAAGAAAAGAAGAAAGCGACCAAAACTTCGACCAAAAAAACAAGCAAAGTTGAACCGAAAAAAGAGTCCAAACCCAAAGCTAAAACCTCAACAAGTAAAGCTAAAAAAGCAAAGGATCAACTTTCAACTCAAGAAGATTCATCAGTTGATTCTGATGAAAAGAAGGTAGCCAAGACTCAAGATGATCAAAAAGAGGAAAAAGTAGGGATTGAAAAAGTTGTGCTACCAATTGAAGACTCTGAAAACATAAAAAAAATTCAAGACAAAAAAACTGCTCAAAAAAAGAAGGTAAAAAATGAGCCTGAACTTGAGAAGAGTCTTGAAGATGAAGAGGATTTTGATGAAGATGAATCCGAAATCGATGAATTAATCGAAGGAGAAGAATCAACAGATTATTCTCAAATGTCGAGAGAGGAATTAGTGGATAGATTAACACAATTGCTTACAGATAAACCAATTCAAAAAGTTAGGGCTGAAGTTGAAAGCATTAAGGTTAATTTTTACAAAAAGCATAAAGCCGAGTTTGAGAAGAAACGTAAGGATTGGGTTGAGGCAGGAGGAAATATTGAGGAATTTGAGACCCCTGAAGATCCCATGGAACCTCAAATTAAGGAGTTGCTAAAACAGTATCGTGAATTTAAATCTCAGTATAATAGAGACTTAGAAGTTCAAAAGGTTAAGAATCTTGAAGCAAAACAGCAAATTATTGAAGATATTAAAGATCTGGTTAACCGAAATGAATCTGTTAATCAAACCTTCCAGGATTTTAGAGAGTTACAGCAGAAATGGCGTGAGATTGGTCCAGTGCCTCAGGCAAATCTAAACGATTTATGGGAAACATATCATCACCATGTTCAGGCTTTTTACGATTATGTCAAGATAAACAAGGATTTACGAGATCTTGATTTAAAACGTAACCTTGAAGAAAAAATCATACTCTGTGAGAAGGCAGAGGAATTACTTCTTGAACCATCGGTTATTACAGCTTTTAAGAAGCTTCAGAAACTTCATAATCAATGGAGAGAAATTGGCCCAGTTCCTGGCGAAAATAGAACTGAAATATGGGAACGTTTTAAAGGCGTAACCTCCAGCATCAACAAAAGACATCAGGAACATTTCGAATCGTTGAGAGAAGATCAAAAAGTTAACTTAGAAGCGAAGACAGCACTTTGTGAAAAGGCTGAAGATCTTGCTGCGAAGGTTATAAAATCTGCAAAAGATTGGAATAAGTATTCTAAGGAAATGATCGAATTGCAAAAGATTTGGAAAACAATTGGATTTGCTCCCAAAAAGGATAATAACAAGATATACGAAAGATTCCGTACAGCGTGCGATAATTTTTTCAACAATAAGCGTGAATTTTATCAGGATTCTAGAGAAGAGCAGTTGAGCAATCTGCAGCTCAAGACCGAACTTTGTATGCAGGCAGAAGCTTTAAAGGAAAGCACTGAATGGAAAAAAACCTCTGATGAACTTATAAACCTTCAGAAACGTTGGAAGGAAATAGGTCCTGTGCCTCGAAAACATAGCGAAGAGCTATGGAGGCGATTTAGGGCAGCATGCGACCAATTTTTCGAAAATAAATCAAAGCATTTTTCACAGGTTGACAACAAGTACATAGAGAATCTTAAGGCAAAAGAAGATCTTATTGCCGAAATTCAACAATACGTTTTTTCTGAAAACGTTGAGGAAAGTCTAAAAGTACTTAAGGACTTTCAACGTCGTTGGGCAGAGATAGGGTTTGTCCCTATTAAGAAAAAGGATGAACTTCAAAGAAATTATCGTGAGGCTATCAATAAACATTTTGAGGGGCTCAAAATTGATAACTCTAGAAAAAATATCCTTAAGTTTAAAACTAAGATAGACACTATACAAGGTAATCCAAGGCAGGAAAATAAGATAAGGATCGAACGCGAAAGGCTTTTCAACCAGATGAAACAGCTGGAGAATGATATTGTACTTTGGGAAAATAATATTGGGTTCTTTACCAAGTCAAAAAATGCAGAACAGCTGATAAAGGATGTGGAGAATAAAATTGAAAAGGCTAGGGTTGATTTGAAGGTTATTGAAGAGAAGATACGCTTGATTGATAATATGGATAAAGCATAATTTCACATCCAATTTGTTAATAGTATGCCTCACAACACAAAGTATGTTTTCGTAACAGGAGGAGTAACATCCTCCTTGGGAAAGGGGATTATTTCATCTTCACTTGCTAAACTTCTACAGAGCAGGGGCTATTCTGTAACCATTCAGAAATTAGATCCATACATTAATGTTGACCCTGGCACTTTAAACCCTTACGAGCATGGTGAGTGCTATGTTACCGAGGATGGAGCTGAAACCGATCTTGATCTTGGTCATTACGAGAGATTTTTAAATGCCCATACAACCCAGGCAAATAATGTGACCACTGGCAGAATATACCAATCTGTAATTAATAAGGAGAGGAAAGGGGATTATTTGGGCAAAACGGTGCAGGTTATACCCCATATCACCGATGAGATAAAACGTCGAATTAAGTTGGTCGGTACTAAAAACAAATTTGATGTGGTAATAACCGAAATAGGCGGAACAGTTGGTGATATTGAGTCATTGCCTTACATTGAAGCAGTTAGGCAGCTAAAATGGGAGTTAGGAATAACCAATACAGCATTTATCCATCTAACTCTAGTACCTTACTTAGCCTCTTCGGGTGAACTTAAGACAAAGCCAACCCAACACTCAGTTAAGGTTTTGCTAGAGAATGGTATTCAACCAGATGTATTAGTTTTACGAACAGAACACCCACTTACAGAGGAAATTAGAAAGAAAGTATCGCTTTTCTGCAACGTAAGTTTACAATCTGTTATAGAGTCAATTGATGTTTCCACAATATATGAGGTTCCACTATTGATGCTTAAGGAAAAGTTAGATTTGACTGTGCTACAAAAGTTGAATTTACCTGAGGGCAATATACCAGATTTAAACGATTGGAAACAGTTCGTGGCAAAGCTGAAAAATCCAAAAACAACTGTTAAAATAGGTTTAGTGGGAAAGTATGTTGAGTTGCCAGATGCATACAAATCTATTGTTGAAGGCCTTATCCATGCAGGAGCAGTAAATGAGTGTAAGATTAATTTGGAGTCTATCCACTCAGAGGATATAGAGGAAAATAATCTTGATGATAAATTAGGCCATCTTCAGGGAATACTGGTTGCCCCTGGTTTTGGACATAGAGGAGTAGAGGGTAAAATTCTAACAGTTAAGTATGCCCGAGAGAATGGAATTCCATTTTTTGGTATTTGCCTTGGAATGCAGTGTGCCGTTATTGAATTTGCCAGAAATATGCTTGGTTATGTTGATGCAAACTCTACAGAGATGGTTAGGCATACGACACACCCTGTTATTGATTTAATGGAAAACCAGAAGGGGGTTACTGATAAGGGTGGAACTATGCGATTGGGTGCATATTCGTGCAGAATTAAAAAGAATACAAAAGCATTTGATGCATACGCTAGAACGGAGACAAAAGAACGACACCGACATAGGTACGAATTCAACAATGCTTACCTTGAAAGGTTTGAAAAGAGTGGGATGATGGCGGTTGGTATTAATCCAGAAACAAATTTGGTGGAAATTATTGAACTTAAAAATCATAAATGGTTCATAGGTGTTCAGTTTCATCCTGAGTATAAAAGCACAGTTTTGAACCCACACCCTTTGTTTGTTGCTTTTATTAAGTCTGCTTTAAAGGGATGATAACTCCTCTTAATGACATAAGACTCTAAATGTTAGAACTTGATGCCATAAATAAAATCATTCATATTGAAAATTTCTATTGTTCAGTTGAATATAATGGGTGTTATTCAATATTTTATTTAGTGCTTATTTATTTGCTATCTTTGCAAATCTAATGTAGTTACAACTAATTGGTTTATCGATAATTAAAAATATCAAAGGTTAAGAAATGGATAGAAATACAATTATTGGCTTTTTACTAGTACTGGGAATACTTATTGGTTTTAGTTACTTAAATCGTCCATCAAAGGAAGAAGTAGAAGTTGCTAAAAGACGAAGTGATTCCCTTGCACTAGTGAGAGCAGAACAAGAGCAAATGTTGAGAGCAGCAGAAGAAATTGCAAAGCAGAAGATGGCTGAAAGAGACTCTCTATCTATTGTTGATGAGAAGCTAAGATTAGGATCATTTGCTGATGCTAGTGTTGGTGAAAGAACCTTTATTGCTCTCGAGAATGATTTAATGAAGGTAAATGTTTCAACCCTAGGGGGAAATATCTATTCAGTTGAGTTGAAGAATTATTTCACCTATAGCCAAGAGCCATTAGTGCTTTTCGCGGATGATAAAAATGTTTTTGGACTTCAATTCTGGGGTTTTAACAATAATATCGAAACCCACAAGCTGTTTTTTATTCCCGATACACACGATCAGGTTATTGTTGCTACCGAAGAATCAGGGGCCAAGACTTTAACAATGAGACTTTTGGCTGGCGATTTATCATATATAGATTATAAATATACAATTTACCCTGAATCATACTTGATAGACTATAGCATTCAGTTCAAGAACATGGATAATGTTATATCCGGTAGACCAGGTTCAATAGATTTGATTTGGGACTTTCTGTTGCCCCAACTCGAAAAGGGGATTGCCAACGAATGTAATTACACTTCAATTTCGTATCGCCTTCCCAATGGCGATTTTGAAGAGTTAAATCCTCGAAGCGATAAGAGTAATGATGAGGTAAAAACAAGAATACAGTGGATTGGCTATAAGCAGCAGTTTTTTTCCACATTTTTAGTATCTGACGAGCATTTTCTCAATGCCGATTTTACCTCAACCAAGATTGCAGATGGGGGCTACACAAAACAGTTTACTTCACGGATCAGCATCCCTTTCGATAATGGGAGGGATGAAGTGCAAAACTTTAAAATGTACTTTGGTCCAAATCACTTCAATACCCTTAAGCAGTATGAATATGGTTTTGAAGATGTAGTACCCCTTGGTAGCTGGATAATTAAGTGGATAAACCGTTATGTAATAATTTTTTTATTTGACTTTCTTGATAACTATATTGGTAGTTACGGGCTAATCATTCTTCTTCTTACCATAATAATTAAAGTTGTTTTATTTCCTCTAACTTTTAAATCGTATACAAGTCAAGCGAGGATGAGGGTTCTCAAACCGCAGGTTGATGAGATTAATGCAAAGTTCCCCAAAAAGGAAGATGCCATGAAAAAGCAACAGGCTGTTATGGCACTTTATAAAAAGGTAGGAGTGAGTCCACTGGGAGGATGTTTGCCCACATTAATTCAGTTTCCGTTTTTGATAGCCATGTTCCGGTTTTTCCCAGCATCTTTTGAACTTAGACAAAAAAGTTTCCTTTGGGCAGATGACCTATCTACGTACGATTCAATAATCGATTTACCATTCACTATTCCTATGTATGGTGATCATATTAGCCTTTTTACGTTACTAATGGCTGTAGCAATGTTTATCACATCCAAAACGAGTACATCGCAAATGGGTGATACTAATGCTCAGATGCCCGGAATGAAGTTTATGATGCTTTACATGATGCCTTTGATGCTTTTAGTCTGGTTCAATAACTACTCTGCAGGATTAAGCTATTACTACTTCCTTTCCAATGTAATAACCCTTGGGCAAACATATCTTATTAGGCAAACAGTTGATGATAAAGAAATTCTATCCAAACTAAATGCTAATAGTAAAAAACCGGTCACTAAATCGAAGTTTCAGGCAAAGCTTGAGGAGATGGCAAAGCAGAAAACTCAAATTCAAAAGAAAAAGAAGTAGTTTGTATAACCAAAAGAAAACCGTTGTTTATTAGCAACGGTTTTTTTAACTCTTTATACTTAATCAGAAATACGTGTGAAATAGTGGTAAAAAAAAGCCAAACCAAAGGTTTGGCCAGAAGAAAAAAATATGATAGATGAATATCGTAAATAATTCGTTGATAGTTAATCAACGATTTGAATCATCTTAAAAGGAACTTTGATAATCGATTCGTAGTCTTCTCCCGCTTCAAGCATGTCTTCGTCATCTTCTTCATAGTACCAGTTAATAACAACATCGTTGTTATTCTTCTTAAGCACTTCAAGTTTTTTGAAGACATCCAAAATGCATTTGGATGAACTAGTATTAAAGTACTCAAGTTGAACATTAACTATTGTTTTGGGAGCAGGACTATTTGAATATTCCTCAAGCCAATCAACGATAGGCTTGTAGAACTCAATTGAGTTCTCAGGAATTGATCGTCCTTTAATTTCGACAACCCCTGTTTCAGCATTCATAGTAATGGTTGGGGTCTTGGGAGTTCCTTCAATGCTTATCAATTCCATAGTTTTTTATTTTTATTAAATTATTTCAGGCGTGTTGATGAAAACTATAAGGTTAAAAAAATCAAAATCTTTGTTGTATTCAAAAAATCTGTATTCAAGTTTATTCCCCGTTTTCCTTGCCATATCAATTAGACCTAATCCTCCGCCTCCCTTCTCAGAAAACTTTTGATTATTGAGAACAAATTTATAAAAATCTTTTAACTCTTCACTCGAAAGTGAATTAATCTTATCAATTTTTTCTTTTATTATAGGAATTTTATTGTGATGAATAAAATTTCCCGTTGAAATTCTATACCCATCGTTAAGCTTACTTAGTATAAAAATCCCAAAATTTGACTTGCAATCATCCTTATCTTCATTTTCACTTAAAGGTGTATCAACGTGGTGATAAAGATTTTGAAGGCTTTCAACCAAAACGTTGTACAATTTCTTTTTTATGGCATTTTGGATTTCTGCTTTTTCAAGCTTAAGTTCAACTAGACTTAGAGTGTTGGCTATAATGTCAGCACCAATAGTTCCCTTGTAAGCAACAACCACCTCACCCTGGTTCATCTGTTCATAGCATTGATCGAGGAAAAAACTCATTAGGATGTGATGTTAGCCATTCATTTATTAGTCCAAAAGTCGCAAGAACAAATATATAAAAATAAAATACGAAATACCAAACAGCCCTGAAAATTTTTTGTCAAAATATATCACTAATTCATAAAGTATTTTGTGAAGATATAGATAGTTATTACTTAATCAAAAAATTTCCAATAATTTCTACATAAGAGAGTTCTTTTGTATCATGTATATTTAATGTAAAGATATACACGGCGATAGGTTGGGGGTAGGATTATTAAGAATGTATTGATCATTGATGCTTTTTTTTCCGACTACCTGAATATACACTGAATCGTTGATATTTACATTCAATGGGTCCATTGAATAGTGTCATCGTTTTTGAAGGATGCAAACCAAAATTCTTAAGAGCATCCCGATTACCACTAATAAGCCAGATATCATATCCAGTGTAACGTTGCTTAAAACAATCACCTAATTGTCTATAAAACACATCCAGCTGATTTTGGCGAAGCCTTTCACCGTAGGGTGGGTTAGTGATCATAATACCAGGAGCTTGAGGAGGTACAAAGTCAAATATTGACTGTGATTTTAATTGAATAAATTTTTGAAGCCCCGAATTGCGTAAATTATCGGAAGCAATGTTAATTGCATTTTTTGAGATATCCCCCCCAATGATTACAGTATCTGATTCTTTTTCATTAGTATCATCATTAAAAACCTTTTCAAAAATGCTTTTGTCAAAATCGAGCCAGTTTTCGAAGCCAAACTCTTTGCGGAAAATTCCCGGTGAAATACCCTTTGCCAGAAGGGCAGCCTCGATAAGAATTGTGCCTGAACCACACATGGGGTCAACAAATGGAGTTTTTCTATCCCAACCTGAAAGGAGAATTAGCCCTGCGGCTAAAACCTCATTTATAGGAGCAACGTCTTGATGTAATCGATATCCCCTTTTATGCAACGATTCTCCAGATGAGTCAAGGAGTATAGTGCAATCTTGGTTTGAGATGTGAATGTGTATCTGTATATGGGGTTTTTGAGGATCGACGAAGGGACGTTTTCCAAATCGATCACGAAAATGATCAGCAATAGCATCCTTTAGTTTAAGCGCTATGAAGTGTGAGTGTGTGAAGACATCAGAATTCACCACACTATCCACAGCAAATTTATGTGAAAGATCCATTATGGATGTCCAGTCGAATTTCTTTGCCAGACCATATAGCTCATCCTCGTTTTTTGCCTTAAAGTGGTATATTTGTTTTAGGATTCTCGTGGCTGTATGTGTTTGAAAATTTGCTCGGTATAGTGTTTCAGTATTTCCCGAAAATTTAACGACCCGGCGATCAATCTCTACATTTTCTGCACCAATGGATTTTAGCTCATTTGACAAGATTTCTTCAAGCCCATGAAGGGTTTTTGCTACGAATTCACACTTTTCTTTCATTAGATTAGATGCTAAGATGTTATAATTCTAAAATGTGATCAAAAAAAGAAAGTTATCTTTTCTTAGCTTTTGTGATAAGTGGTTTACCTCCTTGTGTTTTCTTCGAAAAAATGGAGAGTATTTTTTCCGCATCATTGAAAGGAACAGTAACGAAAGAAAAATCATCGTAAACCCCAATGTCATCAATTTTATTATCAGGTATGTTGATTTCTTTTCTTATCAATGATGATATCTTTCTGGGAGTCATCCCATCGTGTTTGCCTAGTGCTATGAATAGACGAGTTGTCCCCTTGGTGTCAACTTTAAATCCTCTAATCTCAGGATAATTTCTTTCTTCCAGCTGATTTTTAAAGGCCATACGGAGCAATGCAGCAAGCGCAATTTCAGGGCTATTGACTTCAAGTAGGTTCTCGGCCATTCCTAGATAATCAATATATGTCTGATTGGCAACAATGGATTGAAGATCTTCCCTGATCTTTGCCTTCTTCATTTCAATAACATCTTGCACTCCGGGCAACATCTCTTTACGAATGTTTGATTTCATGAATTTCTGGAAGTACAAGAATTTTCTGTACTCATCGGGAGTGATAAAAGTTATTGCTGTTCCTTCCTTACCGGCTCTGCCTGTACGCCCAACCCGGTGAATATACGATTCAGGATCTTGCGGTAAGCTGTAGTTTATAACATGCGTTAGGTCAGAAATATCAATTCCTCTGGCTGCAACATCGGTTGCCACTAGTATATTTATGTGCTTATTTCGAAATTTTTTCAGAGTTTTTTCTCTCTGAGCCTGTGAAATATCGCCATGAAGCCCTTCGCTTGAATAACCTCGCTCTATAAGTTTTGACGCTAATTCGTCAACATCAACTCTTGTTCTACAAAAAACTAAGCCATAGAATTCAGGTTCGATATCGATTATTCGAGTAAGGGCATCAAATTTATCAGACTTGCTAACTTCAAAGTAGATTTGATCGGTTAAATCAACGGTTCGATGTTGCTGTCCAACCATTAATTTTTTTGGGTCTTTCATAAACTTCCCTGCCAGTTTAACTATCCTATCGGGCATTGTGGCAGAGAATAGGAGCATTCTTTTTTGGTCGGTAGTATGGCTTAATATTTCCTCAATATCTTCAATAAAACCCATATTAAGCATTTCATCTGCTTCGTCGAGAACGGCCCATTCTATAGTGTTAAGTTTCAAATCACCACGTTTTATAAGGTCTAGGATTCGTCCGGGGGTTCCAACAACAATATCGGTACCCTTTCTCAATCGGCGTTGTTGCTCGGATATGGATTGACCACCGTATAGGGTATTAATGGCAATGTTCCGATTGCCTCGGAACGATATTAATTCATCGGTAACCTGAAGAGCCAATTCTCTTGTGGGTACAAGGATAAGCGCTTTTACAACACCTTGTTTACTGCCAGTAAAACTCTCCAGAATGGGAATCCCAAAGGCGGCTGTTTTTCCTGTGCCGGTTTGAGCTTGCCCAATAATATCAACGCTTTCGTTCATCAGCACTGGTATGGCAAGTTTCTGAATTGGAGTTGGGGTTTCGAACCCCTTTTTTGCAATGGCTATCATCGAATCATCGGAAAAGCCAAATTGCATAAATTCTGATTGTTCTTTCATCGAATGAATTGTGTTAAAACAATTTTGACCACAAAAATACGTCTAATCTCAATTGCAACCAAAGAACTGTACAGATAAAAATCAACTAATGGATTGATTTATAAAATACTTTATTAATTGCACATAGTTTTCTTTGGTCATATTGCAAACTCCAAATATGAACTTTGAATATAAAGGGGGAGGTTAGGTTATTCTTTGACAAGATATTTATAGCTATTCCAATTTTTTAAAACATCGATAGCTTTTTGTAAGGCCTTATTGTTATCATTTATTATTTGAAAATAGTAATTTGTTGAAAATAGATTCTGAGCGATGAGGGCTTTGAGTTGTAAGTTCAGTTCCCCTAATGAAGTTTCGAGACCAATGGCATCGGGTTGAAGTCCTTGCTTGTCAGCAAACTCAACAAGTTTATCAATAGTTTGATTGTCAATTTTGAAGTTCTTGTTAAACCTGTCAAAGTTATGGTATGTGTTTTTCAAGTATTCGCGATTCTCATCGATGTATGACAGGACAAACTGATTAATAATACCTCTTCTTACGAGTTTACCATAGTAGTTTGAATAGAAGCTGGTGTCGATGGGGACGAAGAAATCGGGCATAATTCCTCCGCCACCGTAAACAAGTTTTTGGTTCTGTAATGTAAAGTATTTCAGTGAATCGGGGAACGATATGCTATCCTGATTAAAAAGTTCGCCCTTTTCGTAACGACTCGTAAAATCTTTGTAGTAGTTTTCTAATTCTCCAAAATCGTAAGGTTTCTGTATTACCCTTCCGGTGGGGGTATGATACCGAGCAACGGTTAATCTAATCATTGATCCATCGGGGAGGCTCAATTGATTTTGAACTAAACCTTTTCCAAACGATCTTCTCCCTATGATAATCCCTCTATCCCAATCCTGAACAGCACCGGCAACAATTTCGCTTGCCGAAGCAGATCCTTCATCTAGTAGGATTATTAACCTACCTTTTTTGAATTCACCTCGTTTGGTAGAAACAAAATCGTAGCGTGGCGAATTTCTACCTTCTGTGTATACAATAAGCCTATCTTCATCCAAAAAATGCTCAGAAAGGGCTACGGCAGCATTCAGGAACCCACCTCCATTTCCACGAAGATCAAGGATGAGGTCATGCATTTTATCCTTTTTTAACTTTTCGAGTGCGCTTAGAAACTCATCTTCAGTGGTAAGCGAAAAGCGGTTTAACTTGATGTAGCCTATACGTGAGTCAATCATGTATGCTGCATCCAAACTATGGATTGGAATCTTGTCTCTAGTTATGGTAAACTCTAAGATTTCAGCAAAACCTCTTCGCAAAACCTGAACAGACACCTTGGTCCCCTTATCGCCTCGTAATAATTTTATTACATCTGAGTTTTTTAGTCCAACTCCAGCAATATTTTCACCACCAACATTGATAATTCTATCTCCAGCAACAATACCAACCCTTTCGGAGGGTCCACCAGGTATTGGATTCACAACCAACAATGTATCGTTAAGAATATTAAACTCTATTCCAATACCCTCGAAATTCCCCTCGAGGGGTTCATTCATTGCTTTGACATCGTCCTTGGATATATATACAGAATGAGGATCAAGGTTTTTTAGAATTCCAATTATAGCCTCATCCACAAGATCATCCACGTCTATAGTATCAACGTAGTCGTTTGAAACATATTGAAGAAAACGATAAATCTTAAAAAGGCTAAGATTGGATGATAGTTGGCCTTTTCCCTGAAAAGGAATCATCCCAAGAATAAAAATGATGATTATTAAGGTTAAAAAACGACGGATCATAAAATGACAATTTTGAAAAATATTGTTTTTTGGAAGTTTTTTACTCACCAATAAATGAATAACGTATTAATTACGAAAAAGTTTTAGCGACTATTCCCATTCTATGGTTGCTGGAGGTTTTGAGCTGATATCGTATACAACTCTGTTAATACCTTTAACCCTATTGATGATCTCGTTTGATATTTTAGCCATAAACTCGTAGGGGAGGTGATACCAATCAGCAGTCATCCCATCGGTAGAAGTAACAGCTCTCAGAGCAACTACAAACTCGTATGTGCGTTCATCGCCCATAACACCAACAGTTTGTACAGGAAGGAGCATGGCTCCCGCTTGCCATATTTTATTGTAAAGATCAAATTCATGAAGTCCTTTCACATAAATTGAATCAGCTTCTTGTAGTAACCGAACCTTTTCCTCTGTGACTTCCCCCAGAATTCTAATGCCCAATCCTGGGCCTGGGAATGGGTGGCGACCTAAAATTGCTTGAGGTAGTCCCAACTCATTTCCCACACGCCTAACTTCGTCCTTGAATAGCAATCGTAAGGGTTCCACAACTTTTAGGTTCATTTTTTCGGGTAATCCGCCTACGTTATGATGCGATTTAATAGTAGCTGAAGGCCCATTAACTGAAACAGATTCAATTACATCTGGATAAATAGTACCCTGTGCAAGCCATTTAACGTCAGTGAGTTTTTTGGCTTCATGTTCAAACACTTCAATAAAATTCTTTCCAATGCTTTTCCTCTTCAACTCTGGATCGGATATACCTTTTAGATCATTGTAAAATTTATGTTTTGCGTCAATGCCAAAAACATTTAGCCCTAAGTTCTTGTATGAATCGATAACCGTTTCAAACTCATTCTTACGGAGTAAACCGTTATCGACAAAAATACAGGTAAGATTTTTGCCAATGGCATGATTCAGAAGCATGGCAGCCACAGAGCTGTCCACTCCACCAGATAGACCAAGAACCACCTTGTCATTTCTAAGTTTATTTTTAAGAAAATCAACTGTTTCTTCTACAAAGGATGCTGGAGTCCAATCCTGATTACACTTGCAGATGTTCACTATAAAATTTCGGAGCATGGTTAACCCTTCTGTTGTGTGGTAGACTTCGGGATGGAATTGTATTCCATAGGTTTGCTCGTTTTTCACTTTGAAAGCTCCCACTTCAACATCATTTGTTCTAGCAATAATCTGAAAATCACTTGGAACAACAGTAATTGTATCTCCGTGCGACATCCAAACCTGGGTTTGTCCAGTTATCCCCTTAAAAAGAGGGGAGTCGTTTAATGGAATTGATAACATCGCTCTACCGTACTCTCTTATTCTTGAAGGGGTTACTTTTCCACCTAAATTTTTTGCAATTAGTTGAGCTCCATAGCAAACACCTAGTAATGGAACTTTAGCTTTTATTGAGTTAAGATCAGGATTTGGAGCCTTCGGATCATGAACCGAGAAAGGGCTTCCGGACAGGATGACTCCTTTAGTATTTTCGTCGATTTCTGGATAATGATTAAACGGGTGTATTTCGCAGTATACGTTAAGCTCTCGGATTCTTCTTGCGATGAGTTGTGTGTACTGCGAACCAAAATCGAGAATTAATATTTTATTGTGCATTGAGAGGTGGGATTATTTAACGGATACAAATTTACGTTTTTTTACGCTATAAACCGAAAGCACTTGTTCATATCTTTGGTTCATCGAGGATCTTTTTTCATTGGAACAGAGAATACGGAACCATCATCGGCTGGGTAGGTTTCTGGAAAAACGGTTCGGGCTTCCTCTATTAACTGGGATATATCCTTATATCTAGATGAGAAGTGACCAATAATAAGTTTTTTTGCACCAGCCATTTTGGCAATGGTTGCAGCTTGTGTTGCTGTAGAGTGTCCGGTGGCTTTTGCCATTTTTGCTAAATCATTACCAAAAGTAGCTTCATGGTATAAAAGATCAACTCCTTGAACCATTTGGGCAAGTTTTTCGAAGTAACGTGTATCTGAACAGTAGGCATACGATCGGGGCAATGAGGCAAAATATGTTAACTCGTGATTTGGAATAATTCTTCCCTCAGGTGTTTTATAATCGCTACCCTCTTTTATTTTAGTAATATCAGCAAGAGGTATTGAATACCTTTCCACTAGATCCTTTTTAATGTTAGGGCATTTTACTGTTTCGCGAAAAATAAATCCATTGGATGCTATTCGATGCTTTAGGGGAATGCTTTCAACCATCATATCTTCCTGCTGATAAATAACTTTTTGTTTTTTGGCATCTAGAGCTCTGAATCGAATAGGATACAACAAGTCGTTAATGAAAAAGTTGATATTCTGCTTAAGAATAGGTTCCAAAGGAGCGTGGGCATAAAGGGTTAGTTCTTTCTTTCGATTCAGCAAATTGAAAGTCGATAGCAGGCCAACTAAACCAAGAACATGATCGCCATGTAGATGAGAGATAAAAATGGAATCAATTCGAGAAAGTTTTGTTTTAAACTTTCTGAGTTGAATCTGTGTACCTTCGGCACAGTCTATTAAAAACAACCGCTCATGTGCATTGAGCACATGAGCGGAGGGAAATCGTTGTGAAGTTGGCAGCGCGCTGCTACTCCCTAGAATAGTTAAAGAAAAAGTCACTATTGACGTTCACTTTCAGCTTTTCTGATTATTTCTGTCGCTTCGTTTCGCGAGTAGGCTATGTTCAGCACAGTATCAAGTTGCGAAATGGTAATTAATCTTTCAACGGCATCAGTAAGCCCAGTGAGAACAAATGTACCATTGGCATTCTTACATAATCTGTTGGCAACAAGAATGGCACTTAAACCAGATGAATCGCAATAACGACATGATGAAAGATCAAGTACGATGTTTTTTTCTCCATTTCCTGATATAAGAACCAACTCCGATTTAAGACTTGGAGCAATGTTGGTATCCAACTTTTCTTCAAGAACCTCAATTAACGAGTAGTTCTCAAGTTTATTAATCTTAAATTCCATTGCCATCAGGTTTTTAGTATTACCAATTAGACCATTAACTATTTTGTCTCATCTGGTTATTCACTACCCTTATCTGCTTCTTTAGTTTTAGCTTTAGCTTTTGTTTTGGCTTTGGGTTTTACTTCATCCTCAACTTTTTCGTCCTTTTTGACCTTGGTTTTAGTTGTTGTTTTTTTAACCTCTTTTGATTTAGGTTTTGCTTCAACTTTTTCACCAATTTCTTCCTTTGCCTCTACTTTTTCTTCTTTCTTAGCTTTAGCTTTGGTCGTTTCTTTAACTTTTTCAGTATTTTGAATTACCTTTTTCTTCTGATTCTCTTCGAGTTCAGATTTAAGGGCAGCTAATTCAGATATGTCCCCTAAGGTAGTCTTTTCTAAGTTAGCTTTCAACTTTTTTACAGCTTTTTCTGTGGTTGAAGGCTTACTTTTTTTATCAGTTTTATCTTCTGCCTTCTTGGAATCCTCATGTATTCTACTATGTGAGAGGATAATGCGCTTCGAAGTTTTGTTGAATTCAATAACCTTAAATTCTAACTTTTCATCAACTTTTCCTGTTGCTCCATCCTCCTTAACAAGATGTTTTGGAGTAACAAAACCTTCCACACCATATGGGAGGGCAACAACTGCCCCTTTATCAAACAGATCGATAATTGTACCTTCATGTACTGAGTCGATTGTGAAAATACTCTCGAATACATCCCATGGGTTTTCTTCCAGCTGCTTATGACCAAGGCTTAAACGGCGATTATCCTTGTCGATTTCGAGAACAACTACTTCGATATCTGAGCCAACTGTGGTAAACTCGGCAGGATGTTTAATTTTTTTCGTCCAGCTAAGATCCGAAATGTGAATAAGCCCATCAACACCTTCTTCTATCTCAACAAACACCCCAAATGAGGTGAAATTTCTTACTTTGGCATTGTGATGAGAGTTAATTGAATATTTTTCTTCGATCTTATCCCATGGATCGGGTTTAAGCTGTTTCATGCCCAACGACATTTTGCGCTCTTCGCGGTCGAGGGTGAGTATTTGAGCTTCAACGGTATCTCCAACTTTAAGAAATTCCTGAGCACTCCTTAAATGCTGACTCCACGACATCTCTGAAACGTGGATCAAACCTTCAACTCCGGGTGCAATTTCAACAAAAGCGCCATAATCGGCCATAACAACGACCTTACCCTTAGCAACATCACCAATTTTTAGGTTGGTATCGAGAGAATCCCATGGATGTGGTGTAAGCTGTTTTAGTCCAAGCGCAATACGTTTCTTAGCATCATCAAAGTCAAGGATTACCACATTGAGTTTCTGATCAAGTTCAACGATCTCCTCTGGGTGGGTTACCCTGCCCCATGATAAGTCTGTTATGTGAATTAATCCATCAACCCCACCAAGGTCGATAAATACACCGTAACTGGTTATATTCTTAACGGTACCTTCAAGTACCTGTCCTTTTTCTAGTTTAGCAATAATATCTTTCTTCTGCTGCTCAAGTTCTTCCTCGATAAGCGCTTTATGCGAAACCACCACGTTTTTATACTCTTGGTTGATTTTAACCACCTTGAATTCCATGGTTTTACCAACAAAGATGTCGTAATCGCGAATGGGTTTCACGTCGATTTGTGAACCAGGAAGGAAGGCTTCGATTCCGAATACGTCAACTATCATTCCTCCTTTTGTGCGACACTTTATGTATCCTTTAATCACCTCATCGTTTTCGAGAGCTTGGTTCACGCGATCCCACGAACGCAACGAGCGTGCTTTTTTGTGCGAAAGCACAAGTTGTCCGCGCTTATCTTCCTGATTTTCTACATAAACTTCTACTATATCACCAATCTTAAGATCAGGGTTGTGGCGAAATTCGTTTAGGCTAACAACTCCTTCGGATTTGTAACCAATGTTTATTACAACTTCTCTCTTGGTCATTGCAATAACTGTACCATCAATAACCTCTCCTTCTCCGATCGACGAAAGGGTCTCATCGTACATTGCTAAAAGTTCGGCTTTTCGATCTTTTGAGTAGGCTTCATCTTCAGCGTACGCTTCCCAGTCGAATTCAGCAGGTTCTTCAACACTTACGCTTTTTTCTAGTGTTTCTTTTTCTTCCTTTTCAGCTTCTACTTCTTTTTTCTCTGAAACGGGTTCTGATACCTCATTTTCAACTTGAGGTTCAATTTGTTGCTGCTCTTCTTTTTCTGCAGATACTTCTTTTGAAGTGTTTTCTTCTTGATTAATCATTAAACTTGTTTAGAATTAATAAGTTAGACATTATAAATAGTAAAATTGTGAGTGCAAAAATACATAACTTTATCATTTATAGGAAAAAATGAACATTTTTTTTTGATATATATAGAAAATCAATGCATTATATGTTGTTTTAATATTTTAACATACCGATACTAAAAAAAAGTTTTAATTGCAATTGAAATTTGCATCACCTGAAAAAAACGAAATATTTAGCATTTACCTTTCGTTTTAGGCTTGGATAGGTTATCTTTGATCCATGTAAGAGAAGGGCTGCATAGCTTTTTGATCAAATAATCAATTAACGATTTCCACAATAATCAAATTAGTAATCATATTTTATGAAACGAATACTTGTAACTGGTGGAGCAGGTTTTTTGGGTTCTCACCTATGTGAACAATTATTAAATGATGGTAACGATGTGATATGTTTAGATAATTTTTTCACAGGAAGTAAAGCCAACATAGTTCATCTGCTTAAAAACCCTTACTTTGAGTTTATCAGGCATGATGTTACCATGCCCATTTTTCTCGAGGTTGATGAAATATACAATTTGGCATGCCCTGCATCACCCATTCATTATCAGTACAATGCCATAAAAACAGTTAAAACTTCTGTTATGGGTGCCATCAATATGCTGGGTTTGGCAAAGCGACTTAAAGCTAAAATACTTCAAGCTTCAACAAGCGAGGTTTATGGTGACCCAGAAATACACCCACAACCAGAAACCTACTGGGGGAATGTAAATCCTATTGGTCCTCGCTCTTGTTATGACGAAGGGAAAAGATGTGCCGAAACGCTTTTTGTTAACTACCATGAACAGAATGATGTTAAAATAAAGATAGCTCGTATTTTTAATACATATGGCCCAAGAATGCATCCAAACGATGGGAGGGTGGTTTCAAATTTTATTGTTCAGGCTCTTCATAATACCGATATTACTATTTATGGCCAAGGAACACAAACCCGAAGTTTTATGTATGTCGACGATTTAGTGGAAGCTATGATAAGGTTAATGAATACCAATGATGAGGTAACAGGACCAGTTAATTTGGGAAATCCCAATGAGTTTTCGATGCTTGATTTAGCAAACCTTGTGCTTAACATTACGGGGAGCCAATCGAAAATTACCTATCACGAATTGCCAGTAGATGATCCAATACAACGACGTCCCGATATTTCATTGGCTAAAAAGTTGCTAAATGGTTGGGAACCTCAGGTTCAACTTCAGGTTGGTCTTATAAAAACCATTGACTATTTTAAAAGGTTACTAAAAAAATAATAGATGGAATTAGTTGAAACTGTATTGAATGATTTACTTATTATTCAACCTAAGGTTTTTAACGACTCCAGAGGATATTTTTTTGAATCATTCAATGAGCAAAGATTACGATCAATTGGAATTGAATCGGATTTTGTGCAGGATAATGAATCTTATTCAGAGTATGGAACCATTAGGGGTATTCATTTCCAGTTGGCTCCATATTCACAAGCAAAGCTTGTAAGGGTTGTACATGGAAGGATACTTGATGTTGCTTTAGATATTCGAAAGAATTCACCAACATATGGTAAGTTCTTTACCATTGAATTAGATTCTGAGACTAAGCGTATACTATTTATTCCCAAAGGGTTTGCACATGGATTTTCGGTTTTAAGCGCTAATGCCTTGGTTAATTACAAATGCGATGCTTTACACAATTCTCAGGCAGAAAGAGGGATTAATTATAACGATCCATTTTTGGGAATTGACTGGAAGGTTGAACCAGATAAAGCCAAAGTATCATCTAAGGATAAGGTATTGCCCTTTTTTAATCAAATTGAATCGAATTTTATTTTTGGAAAACACCATTAATATGAACCAAATAAAGGTATTAATTACAGGAGCAAACGGGCAATTAGGCTCTGAACTTCAGAGCTTAGCCGAGCAGCATAAGAATATAAATTTTTTGTTTACAGATATTGACACCCTGGATATTACTGATGCCAATGCAGTCAAGTCATTTTTTATGAATTACAAACCCGATTATGTGGTTAATTGTGCAGCATACACTGCTGTGGATAAAGCCGAGGTTGATAAAGAGAATGCTTTTAAATTAAATGCCAGTGCTCCAGCAATACTTGCGTCTGCAGCTGCTGAGATGGATTTTAAGCTGATACACATTTCAACCGATTATGTTTTCAATGGCAGAACGTGGGAGCCCTATGGAGAAAATGACACTCCAACACCCAATTCTGTGTATGGCAGTTCTAAGTTGAAAGGAGAAGAAGAAATATTAAAAATTGTAAATGCATTAGTAATTAGGACTTCATGGCTTTACTCTGTACATGGAAAGAACTTTGTGAAAACCATTGTTACTAAAGCGAAAATTTCAGCTGAATTAAGGGTGGTTTTCGATCAGATTGGTTCACCAACGTGGGCAAACGATTTGGCAAAAGCCATAGTGAGTATTGTTGAAATGGGAAAGGAAAGATTTAAATCCGGCATATTTCATTACTCCAACGAAGGTGTTTGTAGCTGGTACGACTTTGCCATAGAAATAGTATCGTTTTATGGAATAAATTGCAAAATTGTTCCTATCTTAAGCTGCGAGTATCCTGTTGCTGCAAATCGTCCACCTTTTAGTGTACTTAATAAGAATAAGATAAAGGAAACATATAGTGTGGCGATACCTCATTGGAAGGATAGCTTGCAAAAGTGTTTAAGCACTTTAAATATAGAAACTATATTGTAGAATTTTAAACCATTTAATCATTCCATTATGAATACTCCTGATATCGAAGCCTTGGTTCAGATAAAAGCTGATAAATGGCTTCAACCAGAATTTGATAAGCAAACCCGTGAGCAAGTTAAAATGCTTATGGATAGTAATCGCAAAGAATTAGTAGATGCTTTTTACAAGGATTTGGAATTTGGTACAGGTGGGTTAAGAGGAATAATGGGTGTTGGAACTAATCGAATGAATAGGTACACCCTAGGAATGGCAACGCAGGGGCTTGCAAACTATTTACTTAAGCAATTTTCATTTCTTCCTGAGATTAGAGTTGCCATAGCTTTCGATTCTCGGAATAACAGTATGGAATTTGCCAAAACTTCAGCCGAGATATTAACGGCAAACGGCATAAAGGTTTATCTTTTTGAGGCATTACGACCTGTACCTGAGTTGAGTTTTACCATTCGAACCTTTAAATGCCAAAGCGGAATTGTGATCACTGCATCGCATAATCCCAAGGAGTATAATGGCTTTAAGGTTTACTGGGAGGATGGTGCACAGATTGTACCACCCCACGATGGTAACATTATCCAAGAGGTAAAAAGGATTGCCTCCGTTGCCGATGTTAAGTTCAATGGTGATGATAACCTTATTAAAATTATTGGTAGCGAAATAGATGAAATCTACGTTAACACTCTGGCATCGATGTCATTATCTCCAGAAGTTAACTTTAGGCAAAGAAATCTAAAAATTGTTTACACCCCAATTCATGGAACTGGTGTGAAGCTTGTGCCCAAGTTGCTGCATAAGTATGGGTTTGCCACAGTAACTACAATTGCAGAGCAAAATGTTATCGATGGTAATTTCCCCACAGTGGAATCGCCTAACCCAGAGGAGGGATCGGCTCTTAAACTTGCCATTGAGAAGGCTGAGGCAATTGATGCTGATTTATTAATGGGAACTGATCCCGATGGTGATAGAGTTGGACTTGGCATAAAGAATCATCTTGGTAAGTACATTCTGCTGAATGGGAATCAAGCAGCAGTTTTGCTCATATTTTACTTGCTTACAAAGTGGAAGGAGAAAGGAAAGATCAAGGGAAAGGAGTACATTGTTAAAACCATTGTTACAACTGATTTGCTTGCTGATATGGCAAAAGAGTTTGGCGTTGAATGCATCGAGGTGCTTACGGGGTTTAAATATATTGCCGAAATTATAAGAGAGTTGGAAGATACCAAAACCTTTATTGGCGGTGGAGAAGAGAGTTATGGATATCTTGCTGGTACCAATTCGCGCGATAAAGATGCCATTCTTTGCTGTGCTTTGTTTTCCGAAATTGCAGCATGGTCAATGGATCAGGGTAAAACCCTTTACCAGCTACTTATTGAGATATACCAAAGATTTGGTATTTACAGAGAGCACCTCATTTCAGTAACCAAGAAAGGTAAAGAGGGGGCTGATGAAATTAAGGCGATGATGGAGAGATACCGGACAAGTCCACCTAAAACCATTGGTGGTTCTTCTGTAATTCTGGTTCACGATTACCTGAAGCAGCAAACACATAAAATTATGACTGGAGGGATTGAGCCCATTAAGTTGCCCAAATCTGATGTAATACAGCTTATTACCGAGGATAATACTAGGATATCTGTGCGCCCTTCAGGTACAGAGCCCAAAATCAAGTTCTACTTTGGTGTAAAGGGATACCTAAAGTCCCCTGTTGATTACGAGATAGTTGTGAAAAAACTTGATGATAAAATACAGGGTATAATTAAAGAAATGGGCTTTTAGTTTATTATAAAGTTAAACTGGAACATAAAACCATGAAAAGTTATAGAAAAGAGTTATGGTTCGAAACCAGTAGGCGACGCGATTTTATTAATATTACTCCATCCGTTATGCAATGCCTAAGGGAAAGCGAGGTACAGGAAGGCTTGTTACTAGTGAATGCCATGCACATTACTTCCAGCGTTTTTATTAACGATGATGAGTCGGGTCTTCACCACGACTTTGAGGTTTGGCTTGAGAAGTTGGCCCCCGAAAAGCCCTATTCGCAGTATAAGCATAATGGCTTTGAGGATAATGCAGATGCGCATCTAAAACGCACCGTAATGGGGCGCGAAGTGGTGGTTGCCATAACCGAGGGGAAATTGGATTTTGGACCTTGGGAGCAGATATTCTACGGGGAGTTCGATGGAAAACGCCGCAAAAGGGTTCTGGTAAAGATCATAGGGGAGTAGCTATTGAAGGGCATAAAAATTTCTGAAATTTTCATAGATCATTTGAACGACTTCCTGCATTGATTTGTTAAGCCTTTGGGAAGCACAGCTGTATATTTCATGTATTGGTGTATCAGACTCATCAGTTTCAAAAAAAAGTTGGTCAAACGGTGTTGTTTCTAATGATTGAACTTCTTTGCTTCGATGACTCAAGATGAATTTTCCATACGACAGGTAAAATCCTAAACTTATTAGTTGCCTTGCCTGAGTAGCATTTCCTCTATATCCATGTATGGCCCATTTCAGGTTTATTTGGGAATACATCTTTTTAATCTGAATTAGTTCATCCCATGCCTTAACGCAATGGATGATAACCGGTTTTTGCAGCTCAATGGCAATATCAAGTTGTTTGATCAGCACGGATGTTTGTATGTCCAACGATGGCCCCCGAAATTTATCCAGCCCTATTTCACCAATGCCAATCACATTGGATTTTTTGGCTAGTTCTTTTAGTGCTTCAAGTTGTTCAGTGATATCATTAGCATGGGAATACCAGGGATGAATACCCATGGTGTAATACTTTGTTGTCTCAATTTCAGATGCTTCGCTCACAAATAGGCTCCTAACCGAAATAACATTCTGTTGATCGGTTGATAAATGCGTATGGAAATTAACAAGTTGCATAATTCTGCTGTTAACGATCCATTATACAAACAAATCCTTTACGAGCAATCCAGTACTGTCTCATAGAATCAACTGAAAGACACGAGTGAGCTGGGAGAATGGCCAGACAATCATTCTCTTCTATAAAAGCCATAGCTTTAGGGGTTTTTGCCCTGATTACGCCATGTTCCTGGGAAAGCGATTCGATGTACAAATCTTCAATGGGATCAGACCATGTAAGGTTAGGGTTGAGCGTGCATATTGCTCCGTATGATTTTTGACCCCGTTCATCGATGTAAAAGTCCTTTGACAGGTGAATTGCTCCTCCCCAGATTATTGCCTTACTCTGTTTGGGATATACTGCTACCAAAGGGCAAGCCATGGCAATGGCTATATCTTTTGTAATGCAAATTCCTTTGGATGCTTGCTGCATATCAAAGAATACGAAGTTTCCTGGACGTAATTCATCAATACCAACAAAGCTACTGCAAACCACACTAGTAGGGGTATCGCCATAGGAAATAGTAAGATATGGGAAACTCTGAATCCATCTTTCTTTTAGCTGCTTCAAAGGATCAAGTGCTGAGGTATTAAGTTTATTCAGATCTTTCTTAATGGCATGATACGAATGCCCTGCATGGGTAAGAAACCCACAAAAATGAATATGGCGCTTACTCAATAAAACTTCAATAATCCTTTCAATGCCAGTATGATCATTGTCCATAACTCCTGATCTGCCTTGACCTGAGTCAATTTCAATTAGCACGTCAACCTCGGAGGTGATTAAGTTAGATAAGGCTTTAGCGTTATCCAGAGATGAGACTAAAAGATTCAGTTTTACTTGTGAAGAAAGCTGGTTTATTTTCAATGCCTGTTGCTTCACAAAGGGAAATGCTATGGTTATATCATTCCAATTATCCGATGCGAAGTACTCAGCCATGGGGACAGAAGACACAGCAATGCGGTCAACCCCACAATCACGAAACCAACGACCTACTTCGTGACTCTGGTGCGTTTTAAAGTGAGGACGAAATTTTACATTCAGCTCACAGCATTTTTCGACCATTGTCTGAATATTCTTTCGGCAAATGGTTTCGTTTACAATCAGCGTTGGAGAATCGAACATAATTTCAATGATCTATTAAAACAAGTTATATTTCCACAGATAGCCCATCGTATGCAAGGTGAATGTTTTTGGGTAGGTCCTTCTGTACATCAGCATGAAGACCCATTTGGTGGCTTATGTGAGTTATGAATGCCTGGTTAGGTTTTAATTCAGAAATTAATTCAATGGCTTCGTCCAGTGAAAAATGCGACATATGCTTCTTTTTTCTTAGGGCATTTACTACAAGGTACCTGCTTCCAAAAATCTTTTCTTTTTCCTCATCTTCGATACGGTTGGCATCGGTAATATATGTAAGATCTTCGACCCTAAATCCATAAACTGGCATTTTGTAGTGATAGGCTCTAATGGGGGTGATTTTCAGCGTATTTATTATAAAAGAATTTCCATCGATATTGTGTAAAATCATTTCTGGTGAACCGGGATACTTATCTTCGCTGAATATGTAATCGTAACCATTTTTAATGGCATTCTGCACCCTGGGCTCTGCCCATATATCCATAGGGCGCTTTAAGAAGTAGTTGAATGCACGAATGTCGTCCAGCCCTGCGATATGGTCACGATGCTCGTGTGTGAGAAGTATAGCATCCAGTATTTTTACATTTGCTGTAAGCATCTGCTGTCTAAAATCTGGTCCTGCATCAATTAGTATGGTTGTACCATTATGCTCAATTAGCGCAGATGTTCTTAATCTTCGATCTCGGCAATCGCTTGAATGGCAAACAGCGCAAGGGCATGTAATAACTGGAATGCCCTGCGAGGTACCTGTTCCTAAAAATGTTAATTTCACTCCTTTATAATGTTTTTATGCAATTATGCCCTAAATTATTATTATTGAGTAGACTTTTGTGATCTCAACGAAAGAAAGATAAGAAATAGTAGAACCATAACGGCAAGCACTGCCGAAGGTATTGCTGCTTCCTCTCCGAATAGAGCCATGGCAGTAAAAATTGAGAAACCAGAACTTTTGATGGTTACCAGCATTTTTTGAGTTATCAGGATTTTTGGGTTAACACCAAATTTCTTTGCAAAAAATCCGTAAATGATTCCTAACCCAAAAATCGAAATAAAAAGCGTTAAAGCTACTAAAAAAAGAATCTTAAGGTTGGGTAATAACGCATTACGGTTAACACCAATGGCTATAAAAATGATAATGGCAAAACCAAAGTCTACTATTTTACCACGAATTTTTTCAACACTTGGCAGCAGAAATTTTGTTCTAAGAATTTGGGCAATGGCAAGAGGTACAACAACCAGCTGAACCATAGTAAGGAATAAATCAAAAGGTTTGATCCCACTACTTTTTGCAAAAACTTGAACAATCAATGGTGCCAGAAAAATGGAAGCAAGGAAAGCACCCGTAACAGCTGTTATGGCATACTCAACTTTACCCTTTAAGATGTATGTGAATGGAATAATGGCAACCCCTGGAGGGGCTGCAACAATTACAACAAACCCAAAAAACAGCTCATTACTTGGTATCAGAAACCAAGCAAGCGAAAGCAGAACAGCTCCAAACACAAAATAGTTTAGGAAAATTCCCATGAAGAAAGGTCCTGCAATCTTCTTTACGCTATTTAACATCATTAAATTTAACCCAGAAAGGGAGAAGGTCATGGTTATGGCTAGTATGAATATGTTGTAATCCTTAATGTAACTTGCATAATCTCCAGCAATTAAGCCTGCTATTACTGCAAAAATTAGGATTGAATTTCTATTAAGAAGGATTTTTCTTATTAAACCCATGTTTTTTTCCTCAAAGATAGTATCAAAATAGAAACGGTAAGCAATCGAATTTTTCTACTTTTACAATAAAAAACATGTCTGGGACTTTATACCTTATACCAACTACTCTTGGAGGGGATCACTGGGAGGAAATTATTCCTACCCATGTTGCTGAAGTTACAAGAAGTTTACGATCATTTTTTGTTGAAGATGCGCGTACAGCAAGGAGGTATCTTTCGTGTTTAGGAATGCCCGTTTCTATACAAGAACTTAGTTTTGATATTTTAAATGAACATTCAACCCAATCCGATGTGGAAAACTTACTTGGACATTTGCTTTCTGGCAAAAGTGTAGGATTGCTTTCTGAAGCTGGTGTTCCTGCAGTGGCTGACCCTGGTTCGTTGCTTATTAGTATGGCGCATAATAAAGGTGTTAAGGTGGTTCCATTAACTGGTCCAAGTAGTATCATCTTGGCATTGATGGCAAGTGGATTAAACGGGCAAAACTTTGCTTTTGTTGGCTATCTTCCAGTTAAACCCAATGAGAGAGACAAACGCATTCGTCAACTTGAGCTTCGCTCAAAAGAAGAAAAGCAAACCCAGCTTTTCATAGAAGCACCATATAGAAATAATCAACTTCTAAAATCTTTGGTTTCGGTATTACATCCCGAAACAAATCTTCATATTTCCTGCGATTTAACCCTTCCTACCGAGTTTGTTCTTACCCAAAGGGTAAAGGTGTGGAAAAAACAAATGCCCGATCTGCATAAGCGACCGAGCATTTTTGGTATCCTTCGGGATTAATACTTGATATTTTCTGTTAATCGGGTGTACTAGATGCTTTCTTTCCTAAAATATCTAACTCGAAAATTAAAGGTGAATAAGGTGGTATTGAACTGTTTCCACTTTCACCATATGCAAAAAAACTTGGAATGATAATCTTTACGTAGGTGTAAGTAGTTAAATTTCTTAGGGCTACAGAAAACCCTTCAATATATTCACTTCCACCAACTGTAACCTTAATAGGTTCATAAGTTCTGCTATTGTCGTATGTATTATTCTCTTCAGCTACACTTTGAATATTCGTATCGAATAAGAAATCATCCAAAAATCTTCCCTGGTAGTTCACCGAAACGATATCATCATCAACTATTTCTACATCGGTGGGTTGTGTGTACAGACCACTTGATACGTGATCATCATCTTCGGGTAGTTGCTCAATTATTGTTAGGAAATAAACGCTATCAATAAGGATGCTGTCAATAATGGCATCGGGGTAGAACTCAATTAAATAACTATCTATTAACTCTTGTTCATATGCTTCTGGATCTGTTACAACTTTTATCAGCTCAACATCAAAAATAACTGAGGTATATGGGTTAAGTCCTTTGTAAGTGGTTGTACCATAGGCTAGCCTAGAAGGTATTAAAAATTTGGCTTTTCCTCCTTCATTAAGTAGGCTCAACCCTTCTGATAAACCAGCAATAAGTGGATTTGTACTACTTTTCAGCTTACGGAAAGAAGGAATATAACGGGTTGACGTGGAATATATATCGTGTAATTGAGCTATACTATCGTTAGTGGTTTCAAAAACGAATTCTTCAAGATCCATTCCTGAATAGTTAAAAATAACGAAATCTTCGTTACCAGGCTGCAAACCCATTTCATTATCACCCTGATCATAGATAATGTAGTAGAGTCCTGTTGATGTTTTTATGGCTTCGGGATAGTGAATACTAACGTATGCCTCAAGCCTAAGGAGCTCGTCAGATTCATGCTCATCTATAACCTTTTCGCAGGCATTGAGAGAAAATATCATTATTAAGATTAAAGCCAGAAAGAATTTATTTTTATTCATATTACTAATTCATATTACTTGATACTATCCAATCTAATTTCATATAATAAGGGTGTGTAAGGTGGGACTGTCCCGTATCCATTCACACCGTATGCCATGGATGAAGGAACTACCAGTTCGGCATTTTGATTTGGACTCATAAGCATATAGCCAAATGTTAATCCTTCGGTAAGTTCATCGTCTCCAATGATAATTTGTTGTCCCTCTTCGGGTGTCTCAGCAAAAACTTCTCCGTTTAGAACGCTTGCCCTATACCAACCATATATTGTATCACCAAGGGATGGTTTAAGGTCTGTATATGATTCATTTAAGAACTTTTTCCAGAATCCTAATGTGTCCAAAACAAAGCCTTCGTTTTGGTTTACAAAGGTACTGATATTTTCTTGCTCAACTCTAATTTGATAATTATTAACGGAAATTAATAGAATATCGTATGCAAGGGGCGACCAAGATGGAATTGGACCAACCTTTTGATCACCGAAACCATAGATTGAGGAGAAGAGTATGGTGGCTAACTCTTTTTCACGACAGATCAAGAGCCCTCTTCTAACCCCCTCAATTAATTCGTTATCTCCGGCAACTGTAACAACTGGGGATAGGGATATAACGGAAGTGTCAAAGGGTATTTCTAATGCAACTTCAAGGATATTTGTGTCGAAAATTAACCCCCCAGTGCCAAATGTATAGCCAATATACCAGAACGAAATGGAGTCTCCATGTGCAACCCGATAACCATATCCTTTGCTACGAATGGCATGGTAAACGCCATTCTGTTTATTAAATTTTAAGTTTCTGCTTTTCAAATACTTTTCAATGGCGGCATCTTCCTTTTCCAACCTCTCATCATCGATGGACTTTGTGCAACTCCAGGAAAAAATTACTAGCAAAGCGAGGTATATTATTCTGTTAACCATCCCAGTTTTTTATTCTCTTCTTGGATTAACCTCAACGATTTCCACTTCGAAAATAACCGAAGTGAAGGCAGGAACAATTCCTGTAGTGCTGCCTCCTTGCCCGAAGGCAAGATGAGATGGAACAATGAAAAGTGATTTTTCACCTGGATACATCATGCCAATGGCTTCCTCTAATCCAGGAACAACCTGCCATTTCTGACCGTAAATAAATTGAAAGGCTTCATTACGCTTCCGTGTGGAGTCGAAATATTTACCATTGAAAAAACGACCCTCGTAGTGAACAGTAACGGTATCGCCAAGCCTTATTTTGTTTCCACTACCAGCTTGTATAGGAATATAATATAACCCCGATTCGGTGGGTTCGAAGTTCAATTCTTGATTTTCGATGAATTGCTTAAGAATTACCTTTTCGTACTCTCCAAAATCTTCAATCCAATGCAAAAAGGCTTCCTTATCCTGATCAAACTGTTTCTCTGTAAGTATATCAATCATCAGAATGTCAACTCTCATAAAGTCTTCTAAATTGAAGAATTGAGGAAGAGTTGTTTCCAATGTTTTTGTGAAGAAATCTTTGGCAGAGATATAAAAAGTGGCGCTATCGCCCTTTGCCAATATGGTAAAGCATTCGTCAATTGCACCAGGGAATTGAGATTCGGTAAGATGAAAAGTTCTTACACCATGAAAGAATATTGAATCACTTGATGTTCTATAGGCAACCGATACAGTAACGTAATTGGTTGGTTCAGCTTTTTTAAAACCTTCACCTAATGTGATCAACTTATAGTGAATATTGTTTTTTGTGACAGAAAAACCAGGAAATGTTGATGACTCATTTCCACAGCTGCTTAGAAGAAGTAAACTTACTAGGGTAATAACCAGTGTGTTTCTCATTGAATCAGCATTTGGTTTAAAATATATTTTGTAAAAGTATAAAAAAAGAGTTAATTGTCAATTATGGTTAATAAATGTACATCGTAAACAATAATGGAGCGGGGAGGAATTTGATCGTTATCGCCTAATAATCCATGTGCTAGGTGAGGGGGGAGAATAAATTTTGCTCGTTGTCCTTGATGCATAAGCAAAACCCCCATTTCCAGTCCTGATTCAACACCTCCATGCCCAACAAGAAATTCTTTTGGTTTGCCATTTTCTGATGTATAGCAGAAAGTACCATCCAAAAGGGTAACAGAATAATCTAAGATTACTATATTACCAGCAATGGGTTTAGGACCTGATGGCTCACCCCAAATAAGGTAAAAAAGTCCGGATTTATTTTCTTCAATTCCTTCTAATCTATGACGGGCAATGTATGCATCAATTCTTTCCCTATCCTTATCTACTAGCCCTTTGTTAATTTCTTCCAACGTTTTCTTTGTGTCTTTAAGTGAAAGGCTGGGAACTTTATCTTCCCGTGATTTGCACCCTACAAATAAAACGATCAGAAATACATTGATTATTTGTAAGTAACGATTCATAATGTATTCAACTCGTTACGGTAATGATCAATTACTCTTTTAAATTGCTTTTCTGTTTCCTCCATCGAGAGGAATGATTTTCCACCAGCGGCATTTATATGGCCTCCTCCGTTGAAAAATTCTTGACAAACTTTATTGACTGGAAACATACCCTTTGATCGTAATGATACCTTAATAAAGTTTGTATTCTCGACAAAAAGGGCAGAAAAAACAATTCCCTGAATTGAGAGGGGGTAGTTTACCAAACCTTCAGTATCACCTATTTTATGGTTGAAACTAACCAGCTCATTTCTTGTGAGCGAAATAAATGCAGAGTTAAATTCCGGGAATACCTTCATCTTTGAAGCCAGAGCATATCCAACCAGTCGCATCCTATCAGCTGAGAAGTTGTTGTAAACCTTTTGCTGCACTTCTTCTAGCTTAACACCTTTTTGGATCAACCGTGCAACTATTTCAAAAGTTCTTGGACATGAACAGGCATAGCTGAAAGAACCTGTATCTGTCATTATTCCGGTAAAGATATTAACGGCTGCATTGTAGTTTATTAGATCAATACCACCCAATTCTCCTGCAAACTCGAAAATCAATTCGGCAGTTGAGCTCACTTTTACGTTAGAAATAGATATGTCGAATGAATTTTCAGGGTTAGGATGATGGTCAATTAAAATTTTTTTTCCTGTAGCCTTTTTGAATATTGTAGCCATTTCCTCTAGTCGGTCAGGGCTATTGTAATCAAGCGCAAATAGTATTTGGGCATTGCTAATAAGGTCTTTTGCTTTTTTTCTTTGGTAGTAAAAATTTACAATTTTTTTCGAATCTGGAAGCCATTTCAAAAAATCTGGGAAAGCATTGGGAGATACCATTGATGATTCTATCCCGTATTCTTTAAGTATGTGGTATAGCCCTAGCATCGATCCAATGGCATCTCCATCGGGGTTATGATGAGAAGTAATGACTACGCTACCATTAATATCCAGTAATGATTTGATTTTTTGTACTTTCTCTGAAAAATCAGCAAGCATAATCAGTTTAATTTTTAAAAAACTCAAAGGTAATATAAAAATCCATTAGGATAAATAATAATATTAAGCTAAATTAGGAGTCTAACTTTAAGTATATGAACCCCACCAAAACCTTTGCTTTAATAAAACCTGATGCTATAGAGCATAAGCATATAGGCGAAATTTTATGTATTATAAATCAGGCAGGTTTCAATATTATTGCCATGAAGATGACCCGTTTAAGTTTTGAGGAAACAAAACGGTTCTATGGAATGCATAAGGGGAAAGAATTCTTCGAAAGGTTAACTAACTTTATTTCATCAGGACCAGTAGTTGCACTAATCCTTGAGAAGGACAATGCTGTTGAGGATTTTCGAACGCTTATTGGATCTACAAACCCCGAAAAAGCTGCAGAAGGGACAATTCGAAAAAGGTTTGCGGTAAACATGACACAGAATTCAATTCATGGAGCCGACTCCGAGGAAAGTGCTCGAAAGGAGTGGTCTTTTTTCTTTGCTGAGAGGGAGGTTATGTAGATTTATAAAAATTCGGTAAAATGCTTGATATTCCTTTTATCTAAGTACAATATCTTTTAATACTTCACTCCCAACATGTTCGTTAAGTGTTTCCACAATAATTCTCTTTTGCATCATCAATTCGCTACGAAGAACAGACGATTTAAGGGTAACGTAGAGTTTCCCATTTTTTATATAGACAGATTGGGTTAATGAAGCAACAGATGGTCCCATAATTTTTGACCACGATTCTACAACCTGCGATTCAAGAAGTTTACCGCTATGTTTATATTCCCTTAAGAACTCCTTAATTGCATCACCGAGTGATGTTGTTGTTGATTTCCTTTCCATTGAATTTTATTAAAGGGTTCTTTGTTTAATAACCTCACCATCAACTACATTGAACAGAGTGTGTCCGCTTCCAATTTTTTCAAGTATATCGTCAAGCCTAGCTTTATTGGTATCGGTAATAAATATTTGTCCAAATTCATCCTGAGCAACCAGGCGTATAAATTGCTCAACCCTTGTTTTGTCTAACTTATCGAAAATATCATCAAGCAGTAATATAGGTTTTTGTCCCGATACCTGACGCATAAAGTTAAATTGAGCCAGTTTTAGAGCAATGAGGTATGTTTTTTGCTGACCCTGAGATCCTTCCCTTTTTATTTGGTGGCCATTAATATTAAGGATAATGTCATCTTTATGAATTCCTTTACTTGTAAACTGTAGCACTTTGTCCCTTTCAAAGCTTTCCCGGAGAAGAGTTAGTAGATTTTGTTCTGATAAATGTGATTGGTACAATAGTTCTACTTTCTCAGCATCATTTGAAACAATTCTGTAATACTCCTCGAAAATTGGTGTTAATTTTTGCGAAAACTCAAACCTTTGTTCATAAATGGGTTTTGAAAGTTCATTGAGTTGTTCATCCAGAACGTCAAAAAGATCGGAATAGGTTGTTGAATGTTGAACTTTGTACTTTAACAGTTTATTACGATTGGCCAATAGTTTATTATACCTAATAATTTGGTCAAGGTAGATCTTGTTGAACTGCGATATTACACCATTCATATACCTTCGTCTCTCCTCGCTACCATCGAGGATTAGAGATGAGTCAGCAGGAGATACAACTACAATGGGAAGTAAACCAATATGATCTGCTAATCTTTCGTATAGTTTGCCATTACGCTTAAAAACCTTTCCGCTATTCTTTTTAACGGCACAGTATACATTCTCATCTTTCCCTTTGCGTTCATAAACTCCTTGTAAAACAAAAAAATCTTCACCGTGGCGAATATTAAGATAATCAATTGAATTGAAATAACTCTTACACATGGAAAGATAGAATATCCCATCGAGCAAGTTGGTTTTACCCTGTCCGTTGTTACCCACAAAGCAATTGATTTTTGGATGCAACTCGATTTCGGTCTGTTGATACGACTTGAAATTCAATAAGTTTAATTGCTTTAAGTGCATTTTATCAGAAACATTTTATTTTAATGCAAAGTTAACCAGAAAAACCGACACGAAAATATTTCGGCAAATATTTCAACATAAATGAAAAACCATTACTTTTGCGGTTGCTTTTTTAAAATTACTTATAGGATTTTTTATATAGATAATTTGATTTTCACATAATTTTTTTAACTAGAAATTTTAATTACTATCCATGGCAAAGAAAAAGAATGAAACACAAGACACAAGTGCAGAAGCTCTTGAGAATGCCCTTACCAGAACAGAGCAATACATCGAAAACAACCAGAAAAGTTTAACTATTATTGTTTTAGCTATTATAGTAATTGTGGGATTGTTTTTAGGGTATAAGAGGTTATACATTGCTCCTAAGGAAGCAGAAGCTCAAGTTCAAATATTTGCAGCAGAGCAATATTTCGAAAAGGATTCCTTTAACCTCGCCCTATATGGTGATGGTAATTATTTAGGATTTATTGATATTATCTCCAGTTATAGCCCAACTAAAACTGGTAATTTGGCAAACTACTACGCAGGGATTTGCTATCGCGCCTTGGGTGATTATGATGCTGCCATTGAGCATCTTAAGAAGTTTAGCCCAAAGGATAAAATGATAGGTTCCGTGGCATTTGGCTCCATAGCTGATTGTTATGTTCAACTTGAAAGACTTGAGGAGGCAGCAAAATATTACATAAAGGCAGCAAACTATGGAAAGAATACATTTACTACTCCTTTATACCTAATGAAAGCTGGCGTTGTGTATGAGGAATTAGGAATGTTTGCCGAAGCATTAAAAACATACAAAAGGATTAAGTCTGAGTATTCAAAATCAACCGAAGCACGTGAAGTGGAAAAGTACATTGCTAGAGTTAGTCTTAATCTTTAAAAAAAAATCACCTTAAAAGCCAACCCAAAGGGTTGGTTTTTTTATTTTTACAAAAAATTAATGATATGGCTACCTACCTAAAAAACCTTTCGAGTTATGATCCGTCAAAGGTTCCATCAGCTAAGAAGATGAAGTTTGGTGTAGTTGTTTCCGACTGGAATTCTGAAGTAACCCATAACCTGCTAAGGGGAACTTATGAAACTCTTCTGGAACATGGAATGAAGGATGATAATATTTTAGTTAAGCATGTACCTGGAAGTTTTGAGCTTACTCTGGGTGCTCAATTTATGGCTGAGTATGCTGATTTGGATGGTGTAATTTGCTTGGGTTGTGTAATTCAAGGTGAAACTCCACACTTTAGTTACATTTGTCAGGGTGTAACCCATGGCATTGCTGAATTGAACATGAATTACAATATCCCCTTTGTTTTTGGGGTACTCACAACCAATACCTTAGAACAGGCAAAAGACAGAGCAGGTGGTAAGCACGGAAATAAAGGTATTGAAGCAGCAATTACGGCAATAAAAATGGCAGCCTTACAAAAGGAAATGGAAGACAACGAGGATAAATAGCATTTCGAACTATTCCTTATCTTTGCTCAGAGAGTTTTCCATAAAATCAAGAAATCTTTTCAGCAAACGGTAGTATAGGGCAGCGTATAGAGCAATCGTTGATAACCAGATTACTATGATATTTACCCAAAAGGTGCTATAGAAATTGCCAAAGACCTGCTTCATTGGAGCATAAAAATGAGCCCTAAGCAGTTTGCTTTCTGGAAGGAGATAAATAGGATCAATTTTTTGGATTAACCTTCCCTTATATTCAATTATCCTATCCATATCATTAGAATTCCTTACAAATTCAGTTAGGGTTTCGTTGGAGTGTTTTCGTTTCAATTCAAGGAATTCTTCCCTGTCAGATTCAGTTCTTTGCCTTGTTGAGATTATACTATCCTTCTTTGTGTTGGCTTTGTTGTAAAGCCTCATATAGTAAATTCTTAGCTGTTCAAAGTAGGATTGTAACGCTAGGATGACCTCACTATTCAAACCTATTATGTTTAGCTTATCGTAATATTTGAAAGGAATTTGAGATGCTACAATACTTGTAGATTCTCGATGAATTTCATTTCGAAGTATTCGAAGTGCATCCTCAACATCGGAACTTCTCACGGGATTGTTTAAATGCCTTTCGCAAATAGAAATTTTGTTCTGAAGGGTTCTAAGCCAATAGTTCCGTTTGTAATCGGATATGCTCATGGCTTCATCGTAATAGTAAAAAGGGCGTTGATATGAATTGTTTTTAAATTGGTTAACAGCTAATGCTTCGTATGCCCAACGGGCAACTATTACCTCACCATAAAAAGGAATACTACTGGGTGAGGAGATGTTGGGGTTCAACTTTTCGAACTTAACGATAATACCACTTAAAATAATTTGGGGAATTACAAGGAATGGAATCAATATGTAAATGGTTACAACTGTTTTAAAACTATCGGAGATTAGTAACCCTAACATATTTGCTGAAACCCATGTGCTGAAAAGCACAAGCCAGTACTCGAAGTACATGCCCTTTATTTCGAGAATAGTATTTCCGATCAAAACGAAAACTAACGCCTGAAAAGCTGATAACACAAGTAAAATGGTAACCTTTGACATCAGATAACTTCCCCAGCTTAAATTCAGAAATGATTCCCGTTTCTGAATCTTTCTATCCTTAATTATCTCCTCGGCACTTACTGTAAGTCCAACAAAAAAGGCTACGATAACGGACATGAATAAGTAAACTGGAAGATTGCTGTTATCCATCAGGGTGTAACCATACTGGTTGGCAACATCAACGTTATAGTATTTTATAATATAGGCAAGTAGGAATGCAAGAAGGGGTGCTTCGCATAAATTGATGATCATATACTGGCTGTTAGCCAGCTTGCTTAACACATCTCGCTGAATAAAAACCCTTAGCTGTTTGAGCCAACCAGGTATTTTGAATAGATTTTTGGGTAGAGTCTCTGGAATCTCAGTTTCTTTTTCTTCATCGGTATTTGCTTGGTTGTAAAACTCATACCATTCCGACGGACTTGTTTTTCTTGATCTGGTTGGAACGCCATATTCATCGAGTACGTTGGCTTCCACAATATTGAACACTTGTTCGGGATTTACATTTCCGCACGATGCACATTCGCTCTCGTTCCAGTTAGCGTGTTGAACTTTGGATTTGAAGTATATTATCGACTCAATTGGGTCGCCGTTGTATATAAGGTATCCACCCGTATCAAGTATTAGCAGCTTATCGAACATTTTAAAGATATCCGATGAGGGTTGATGTATAACTACAAAAACAAGTTTTCCTTTAAAGGTGAGTTCTTTGAGCAGATCGAGGATATTTTCTGAGTCTCTTGAGCTGAGTCCGCTGGTGGGCTCATCGAGGAAAAGGATTGCAGGTTCTCTAATAAGTTCAAGGGCAATGTTCAACCTCTTACGCTGCCCTCCGCTGATCTTTTTATTTAAGGGCGATCCAACCACCATGTCCTTAATTTCGTGAAGACCAAGGCTCATAAGCATTCCGTCGACAGCTTTAACAATTTGCTCCTCGTTATAGTTGTCAAAGCAAAGCTTGGCGTTGTAGTATAGGTTTTGAAAAACAGTCAGCTCTTCAATCAGAAGGTCGTCTTGCGAAACAAAACCAATTAATCCTTCAACTTTGTCTTCATCCTTATGAATATCAATTCCATTGATAAGAACTTGTCCTTTTGAGGGAACTTCAGAGCCATTGAGCACATTGAGAAGGGTAGATTTTCCAGCTCCTGAAGCGCCCATAATTCCAACAAGATGTCCTGATTCCATAAGGAAACTCATCTTGTGTAGTCCAACTTTACCACCTTTAAATCGGAATTCAACATCCTTCAATTCGAAGAGTATCTTTTCCTTTATTTTATCAAGGGTAAATCGAGCGATAATGTCGCTATAGTATATTGGACTTAATTTAGGATTACGGATTGACGAACCTGTATTAAGAATGAATACTTTATCCTTTTGAATGAGGTGTCCATTAAGGTAAAGTTCTTCATCGCCCCAGTAACGTAGAAAGTATATATTTGCGCATTCAACCTGGATGATTCGTATTTCTCCTTGCAGCGAGTGCCAATAAATATGACGTATGTTGGGATCGGAATACTCTTCCTGATCGTTTATAACCAATACGTTGTCGTATGCAGGTAGTAAATCGAAGTTGCTAAAGATAAAGTTGTAAATCCTATAGAAGTCTTCGTCTGGAATAAAAAATGTTTCTGCAACTGTAGAGATAAAAGCCATCTCTTGTTCGGTAATGGTTTCATCATCTGATTTGGCAAACTCAAAAAGTCGAACAACTACTACAACTTTTTGCTGTTGAGTTAACTCTTCGTTGATTTGAGTACAAATTTTAAGTACCCTAACCGAACTTGAAGAGGTGCGTTTTTTGGTTTTGCTTTTTTCGCTTTGCTTTTCTTGATATAGTTCATAGTAATAATCAAAAACTTTAAGGTATTCCCTTACAAGTTCCTGATTCAACTGCTGGCGAAGAAAAGTTTCAACAACCGTTCGCCTATCTCCATCTCCCTCTCCTTCACCCTGATCGTCCTCAGGGCGAGCAATAATTGCAAAAAGCTGCATCAGGGCTTTCAGAATGGATTCGCTCATGGTTTAGGGTTATTTCGTTAATCAAAAAAAACCAATTACTATGGTTTGTATCCTATTAAAAGCATCACATAACCAGGATTAAAATTAGCACTCCTTACATCAACATGAATAATACATGTTACTGTGGATGAAAATCGAAAATCCCAATAGGGTGAATGATCATAGCTTGAATTGGTGAAAAGTAAGTTTTTCTCAGTATCGTAAACCGAGAAAACCAAATCACCCCGTCTCACATTTGTGCATGCAACAATTCTATATGTATTTTCCCCAAAAAAAGTTGTACGAAATTCCACCCGCTGATCAGGTTTCAATTGTGAAAAATATTCTTGACCATCGGAAATGAACTCAGGTGAAAAGTATAAAGAACAAATATTCTGCAACTGCTCAATTTGAGCGAGTAATTTGGTTGTATTTGCCAAAAAAAATAGAGTAGTGCTAATGATAATAATAATTCCCTTTTTCATACTTTGAGCATGGTGTTGTTGTAAATATCTATTCAACAATGAAATTTCTAATGCCCTCAATCTTTTTAGTTATTATATCGAGATGATATTCAGATATTACGACCCTTGATTGACTATTAATAAAAATGGTTTTTTTCTCAACATCTATCTTGGGTTCTTTATATGAATATGAGTATATAATTCCATCGAATTCGTAAGCCAAATCAATCAGCATGTCGATAAGTTCTGAATACTCTCCTGATTTGTAGTAGTATGGAGTAAGTACTTCGATTAAATTATCCAATGGATGTTTTTGTTCACCAATTCGATTGATTATTTGCCTATTGTTAGTTGTACTTCCAACGAGTTGAGTAAGGGTGTACAAACTTTCAATCCATCCTCCGGCAAGGATAAGTGCACCCACTTCTGTACGATCATTTTCTCTAAGGTAGCTATCGGCTTTGCGATATGTTCGGCTCATCTGAACAAGAAGGGAGTCCTGGCTGTTGATGTTCTTTTCAATTCCAGTAAAAAAATCAGCATTAAAGGCTGGAGTTAGGTTTAACTCTTCTGATAGTTTTTTTACTACTGCTAGATATGATATGGATTGTGGAGTTCGATCGTAAATATTCAAATAGCTTAAATTTGTGCCATATATTCCAAGATTGAGAGCTTTTTTAAAGGCTGTAGTATATTTTTTGGAATTCTCGGTTGGATTAGCTAATTTTTCATTGAATGGAATATCATGTTTTTTTATTAAATACGCTGCCTGATATGGTGAGGGTAAAGGGAATAGTGAACTTTCGTACTTTATCAACATCGATAGAGTATCGGGTTTAAACTGTTCGCGAACTGAAGTTGATTTTTCCTTTTCTTGTTGATGGCAAGATGATAAAAATGAAAATATTACAATCAAAAAGATGCTTAGAATTATTATCCAACTTCTAACCCTAGTTGATGGCATTAATATTTTTTTTAGCATATTTCATGCAAGAAATAAAAAAAAACTGATAATTCAAAGAGTAAAATCGCTTTCGTTTTAACCATTTTATTAACAACATAGAATAATTAACATATTCTTCCTCCCGATCAAGTGTAAAGATATAATATTTATTCGAATTTCAATTATAGTAAAGGAAAATAGCAAAACTGCCTATTTGTTTAGAAAGTAATAGTTTCCGTTTCTGAATGTATTGTAATAAACTCAAAGCAATACCCAAAGTAGTTATGATAAACTGTTAGTTTGCATTTCAAAAAAATAGCAATTTTCAGGAGTTCCAAGTCTTTACAAAGGTGATTTTTTTGTAGTATTTTTGTTTGTAATTCTATGAGGATTTTCAAGTAATTTCCAATGGAAGACATTGTAAAATTAATATTTCATTTAAATTGAAAATTAGTAGTATTATAGAAAGTCTTTAATCAATGTTTTTCAATCAGGGTACATCCATTACTTACAAAAGGATTTGGTCAATTGCCTATCCTATTATAATCGGAAGCGTTGCACAGAATATTATTAACGTTACCGATACAGCATTTTTGGGTAGGTTAGGCGAGACAGCATTGGGTGGTGGAGCTATAGGTGGTTTATTCTACATGGCATTCCTTATGTTTGGTTGGGGTTTTGGCATAGGAACACAGATTGTTGTTGCTCGTAGATATGGTGAGGGAGTTTACCGCCCGATAGGCAGAACAGTGGGTCATGGTTTTCTTTTTCTTTTTGGATTGGCCTTAGTGCTTTTCTCACTTATAAAATTTTTTGGTAGCTCAATCCTGAGTCAGATTGTTAAATCAGTGGCAGTGCGTGATACTAGCATCGATTACCTAAGTTTTATGATATGGGGCATTTTCTTCGCTCATACAAATTTCATTTTCAGAGCATTTTACGTGGGGATTGGCAGAACGAGGGTAATAACAGTTACTACTCTTGTCATGGTATGTGTAAACGTTTTCTTGGACTATTCTCTTATATTCGGAAATTTTGGATTCCCTGCCATGGGGGTTAGCGGAGCTGCTTTAGCATCGGTAATAGCCGAAATATCTTGTACTTTATCATTCATAGTATATACAACAATTAAAATACCCGTATCAAAGTATAGACTATTCAACTTTAAAGTGTTAAGTAGAAAACTTTTACTTCGTTTGCTTAGGATATCAATTCCTATGATGTTTCAAAATTTCTTTGCGTTCTCGGTATGGTTTTTCTTCTTCCTAATCATAGAAAAGATGGGTGAAAGCCAGCTTGCAATTTCCAATATAATTCGTTCAATATACATTGTTCTGTTAATTCCCATTATGGGTTTTGCTTCTACAACCAATACGTTGGTTAGCTATGTTATTGGACAAGGAAGAAAGAATGAAGTTCTCGCAACCATTGGTAAAATAGCTGTTATTTGCGTTTTGGGAGTTATCGTTATAGTGGGAGCATGTGCCATTATTCCTGAACAAATAATTTCAATTTACACATCCGATCAGCAGCTCATACAAATGGGAATTCCTGTTTTATATGTCATCTCAGTATCTTCGATACTATTTGGTTTTGGATTTATCCTTTTTAGTGGAGTTTCAGGTACGGGTAAAACCAAAGTATCTTTCTTTATTGAAATACAAGCACTTGTGGTGTATTTAGTTTATGCCATTGTCATGGTAATGGTTTTTAAGGCTTCCATTGCTGCGGTTTGGAGCGTAGAGATTCTTTACGGATTACTTTTATCGATGGTATCATTGATCTACCTCAAATCGAAACGATGGATGGGAGCGAAAGTTTAAGGCTGACGACCAAAGACTGTAGGCTAATATTACATCAACCTACAACCTTAAATTGTTATTATTTTCTACAAAATCGATGAATAATCAAATAAGCTTGTTTAATGCCCAATTCACCAGCTTTACCCATGTTGCTGCAACCTTTTTCAGTTTCTTTAAGCATTAGGAATATCAAACCACGGTTATACCACGCTTCAGCCATTTGGGGGTTAATTTCAATAGTTTTATCATATAGCATAATAGCATTGTCCATATCGCCCGAAAGGGCGAAGAGATTGGCTTTATTATAATACACTATATGATTACCGGGCATTATAATTTCGAGCTGGTTTAGCAGTTCCAACGACTCTTCAAATGAAACGAGCTGCATCCCTGATCTAGTGGTTGATCTAGTTGTACGCCGGGTATTCTGGTTAAAATCAATTGATCCAATCTCTTTCTCAAACGAAGCGATGAAGCTGACCATCTCAGCTTTTTCCACAGCTAGATTAAGCAATGCAAGGGGATTAGACGGAGCAGATTCAATGGATTTCTCGTACGATTCCACAGCCTGGTTAAACTTACCCTCGACGCTATGGCGAATACCTTCAGTAAATGCTTTGACAAAGGAATTTTGATGTATTTTATCCTCAAAGTTAAGGCTGCCGATATCGTGCGAGGTTTGTAGCACGAATTGTAAATCAGTATCGTAAAGTTGATTGTTCAGGGTGTCTATTGGAATAAAATTTTGAGTAGTGGTTTTAAGGTTTTCCCTCGATGTAAGGCTTACCCTGATAAATGGAAGAATATCTATTGGCTTTGAGTCATAACCATCCAGTGAGGGGATAATGGTAGCCTGAGAAAAATCGGCACTGAATGCTATGAGGTTTTTAAAATGCTGTGATGTATCAGTTAAGGCTTGACTGTGCTGATCGCCATATCGCTCGGCTATACTATGGGCAAAAATCTTATCTCTTTCCGATTCGGACCAGTTACCCATTCGGGCATAAGCTGATGAACGTCCTAAATAGGCTCTGGCAAAATCAGGGAATAATTCAATGGCTGAGGAGAAGTCAGCAATGGCATCAGAAAATTTTTCCAACTCGTATAGCAAAACCCCTCGGTTAAAGTAAACAAGCATATTGTTAGGGTTCAATTCTGATACACGATCGAAATCATTTAGAGCAGCTTTTGTATCGCCCTTTTGCCACATAATTAAAGCTCTGTTATAAATACTCAAAGCGTTATCGGGCGATAGTGTAATGGCTTTGTCCAGATCATCAATGGCTTTATCAAGGTTCTCCAATGCACTATGGGTTAATGCCCTTAAAAAATAGTTTACTGATGAGGTGTTGTCTAGTTTTATTGCCTGATTTAGATCAGAAAGCGCTTGTTGGTACTTGCTCATTTCGTAGTATAACCGTCCCCTTTTGCTATACGGTTCGGCGTTAAATGGGTTCAGCGGAATGGCATGCTGATAATCTTTCAATGCGCTTAGTGTATCGTTGTTCATTAGATGTGCAACCCCTCGGTTTAGCCAAGCTTCAATATTTTTGGGTTCAAATCTGATAACCAGTGAAAAATCTTTTATCGCTTTTTCGGGTTGCATGGTCAAGAGGTAGCTAATTCCACGACTATAATAAGCATCTGGCGAATTGGGCCTTAAATCGATTGCCATCTCAAAGTCCAAAAATGCCTGGTTGAACTTTGAGAACTGGCTGAGCACTACAGCTCGGTAAAGGTATGCTTGAGAGTAAACAGGGTTTTGAGAAATGGATTTGGAAAAATCGCTCAAGGCACCATGTAGATCGTTGAGGTAATACTTTGCAACACCCCGCAAGAACCATGCTTCGGCAATGGTTGAATCAACCCTGATAAGTTGATTTAGCGATGATATAGCTTCGGGAAACTGTTCGCGACGAAGGAAGTATCTTCCTTGATTAAAGAAATAACTCTTGTTGAGTTGACCAAAAGAAGCAGATGCGATTGTTGAAAACAACCAAAGTAATAGGATGATTATATGGTACTTGTATTTCAAAACTTACTTCTTCGATTTTGCATTTTTCTCCGCTATAGCTCTATTTGAAAGGTCAATATCGCCCAGGTTGCGCATATTTCTTAGGATTCTTTGTTGATAGTTGCGCATATAATTTGATGGTTTAGTGGGATTTCGCAAAAGGGGATTTGGAAGTATCGTTGCCATCATCGCAGCTTCGTTAAGGGTTAGCTTGCTTGATGGTTTATTGAAGAATGCTTTCGAAGCGGATTCAATGCCATAGATGGCAGGTCCAAATTCAGCAATGTTTAGGTAAACCTCCATTATTCGTTTTTTGCTCCAAAATGCCTCAATGAGAACTGTAAAACCTGCTTCTAGAAACTTTCTTGTCCAGGTTCGTCCGTGCCAAAGAAAAACATTTTTCGAAACCTGCATGCTGATCGTGCTCGCCCCCCTAGTCCTTTTACCCATTATTTGTTGTTCCCTTGCTTCCCTAATAGACTCGAAGTCAAAACCCCTATGCGTGGGGAATAGATTATCTTCTGCTGCAATGGCTGCCAGCACCATGTTGGGAGAAACGGATTCGATCTGTATTGCTTGATTCTGGATGGGTGAAAACTTGGTTTTTTCGTTGAAGAAATACCGTTCTACCATCAACCAGGTTAATGGTGGATTAGCACTTTTGTAAAAGATAGTAATTATCAATACGGATGAAAATGCAGAGATAAAAATTATCAATAATCCCATGAGAATCCATTTGAAATAGTTGGTTCGGTTGGGATAAATATAGCTGTCAGATTCTGGACCTACAGCATTCATTGAGTTAAAGTATTTTAATTGCCAAAAAGAAAGCGGACGCTTTTTATAGCCCGCTTTCTTTAATGTTGCCAAATATTGTTATTGCTTTATAGTCTTGAATGTTTTTGTATAGTTCGCAGAGCTGACCTTTACAAAATAAATACCTGGTGCACGATTAGTTAGATCAATTGAAGCAATTCCATCAATGTTAATATATGAAATTAGTAATCTGCCAGTTATGTCAAATACATGAATAGAAAAAATTGCTTCACCCTTCACGTTGAATGACCCGTTGTTAGGGTTGGGGTAAAGTTTAAATGGAGAAATAAAGTCAACTGGTGATGAATTATCATCATCGTCATCAACAAAAATTCTTAGAACTATTGTTTTGCGAATATCAGCATCAATAATTGTAACACTGCTACTATGGGTTATATACCCTTCCTTAGAAATTGTTAGATCCATGTCTACCTCTGGAATAACGTTTGAAATAACAGCATAACCTAAAATATCAGTTTGTTCCGATTCTTCATTCATGGATACACTGGCGTCAATAATTGCGAAGCCAAGCGTGTCAACAACCTGAACAATTAATGAGTATCTGATGATATTTAGTGTATCCAATATTATTGAATCAGAATTAAGAGGTGCAATTATGCCTGATTTGGAATAATATCCATGCTTAAATAGGCTGTAGTTCAATCCGCTCTCTGTGGGAAGAATGCCATGGTAGGAAGCAACGCCATCATCGTTTGTGTACTTAATGCCATAGTTGGAGAGTGAAACACGAATTCCAGCCATGGGTTCTTCAAGATGTTGATTTACAATTTCAAAACTAACCGTATGCGTTTCAGCTGTTTCGGTTAGAATAACTTCAACCTCCTCATCCTCTATTACTGTTATGTTGCCACTATAGGGACTAAATCCAGATCTTGTAACAGTATAGTTGTAATTTCCAGCAGGAAGAATTACTTCTGCTTCACCGTTGGAATTGGTTACAACTGATTGTTCTGCAATAAATATTTCTGCGTTTTCCAAAGCATTCTCATTAAAATCCTTAACGGTGAAGGTCACAGTATTAGCTTCGTTAAGGATAATTTCTTTATGAACATTAGCATATTGAATCTTAACCGTATCAATGTAGTTGATATAACCATCTTTTGATATGGTATAAATGTAATGCCCATTGGGAAGGGGCAGCGAGGCAAACCCATCGACATTGGTAGAAATAGAGTTTTCTCCTTCAATTTGAATGGTTGCTCCTTCAATGGCATCTTCGCCATCTGTAACGCTAAAACTCAAAAGAGGATTGTTGATGGGTTCAATAATTTTTAGCCTAATGGCAACATTACCAATGGATGGATTACTCACCCTTTCGAATCGTTGCTGGCTGTTTAAACGCCAGAAATAACCATTCCTTATCCTATCGAAACCAACACCTAGCGGTGTGTTGTATATCTGTTGGATGGCAACAAAGAAATTTGTTCCAGGTGTAAGGAATGTGGGATCGATGGAGTATGTCTGTGTAGAGTTAGAGTGCTGTAATAGCTTCTGAAAATGACCTTGATAAATCAAACAAGCAGAACTATCAACAGGATTCAACTCATAAATATAAGCTTTAAAAGAACTTGGATATGAGAACTCAGGCCATTGAATTTCAATTCCAGAAGCAACAACGGAGTCTTTAATGTTATAGAAATTGCCGAACACAATATTTTTGCCGGAACTTACCCCGCCATAAATACCTGAACTTTCACAGTAATCTGTGGCAAAGGTATTTGGAGTTACTGCGAATTGGAAAGAGTCATTTTCTTTTATGCCTTTATCATCCCTATTTAAAGAGTAATTGATGTTGTATGTATTGGGATTAATGAAATTTGGTAAATCAGGAAAAGGATAAATTTTAAGATCCCCACAATAGATTGAATCAGTTAACGATAATTCCGATTCAAAATTATTGAGTTCAGGTATAGAAACGGAAATGGAAACAGAACCATCGCCATAATCTTCACCAAGGTTTTGAACATAAGCATTGAGTGTATGATTGAGAGTGCCAACAAGAACTTCAGGAATCATTGAGTATGGCAAGTGGTAAGGAGATATCTTTAGGTCTGGTGCCTCAATGGTACCAACAAGAATATCATCAAGGGCAAGTTGAAACCCAGAATCATCAACATTCTCATATACAAAGGCGATTACAAATTTTTCAACTCCATCGTTGAAGAGTGTATCCAACGAAATTGTAACTCTTTGCTGGTATAGATTTGTTGGTGAATTATCGCCCCAACTCTCTAAATTGTACCAAATCCCCTCATCAACATTCTGAGCCAAAACATGGAAGTAAGTTGTTTGCTCAACCGTATTGAAGTAGTTTAACCAGAAGTGAAGTTTAAGATCGTTTGATTCAACATCAAGAGTATCGTTTGATATAAGCCATGTGTAGCTATTGGCAAGGTAGCTGATGGCGGCTGAGAATGAACCGGAATTGATATAATTATAGCCATTCCCATAAAAGCTTCCAGGACTACAAAGGAACCACATTGGTGTTGTGGCATCCATAAGATTTGCTCCAGTAATATCTGTACTCCTTTTTACTGACCATCTCTGAGGATCAAATTCGTTCGTGTAGCTTTCAAAATCTTCGTATAAAAGAACTCCTTCGGCATCCTTTAGATTTTGATTTGCAAGAGGTTTTGGTTGTTTTTGAATTAATGTGTACGATGATCCTTCGCCAAGTGACATGCGCTCTATTTGTCCTTGTGCAGCATGTACATGTAAAAGAATAATTAGTGGTAATAAAATTTTTTTGCTCATATCCTTCTTTTATTATCTCCTAATATTTTAATTATTAGGTTTTTTGGTTTTGTGGTAAATAATCTATTCGTATTCTTTCATGGAAATATTAAAACTAAAGTATAAAAAAATTGCTAATCCACGATAAGTCAAACGAAAATAAAACTAAATGGTTTCTCAAACCATCGAAAGAGCATGCTCTAAATCCATGATGATATCCTCAACATCTTCAATGCCCACAGCAAACCTAACCAAACCATCGGTAATATTGGCTTTTACCTTTGCCTCTCTTGTCATCTTTGAGTGTGTCATTGATGCAGGATGCTGTATAAGCGTTTCAACACCTCCCAGCGAAACGGCTAGCATGGCCAACTGTACATTGTCCATCAATTTTTTGCCTGCTTCAAATCCTCCCTTAAGCTCAAAGCTGATCATAGCACCAGAACCATTCATCTGTTTCAGTGCCAGATGGTATTGAGGATGCGATTTTAAACCAGGGTATTTTACCCACTCAACTTTTGGATGGTTCTCCAGGAAATCAGCCACTTTTATGGCATTCTGCTGTGCTCGTTCAATGCGGATGGCAAGGGTTTTTACTCCTCGTAAAACCATATATGCTTGATGAGGATCCATATTGCAACCCATGTTTACCATGGTGTTACGAAGTTTCTTGTACAACTCCTCTTCACGGGCAATGATGATCCCTGCAACAATATCGGCATGCCCATTGATAAACTTGGTCATGCTATGGAAAACCACATCAATTCCAAGTTCTAATGGCCTTTGAAGGTATGGGCTACAAAATGTATTGTCTACAACGGTTATCAGGTTGTTTTTCTTTGCCAAATCCACACAAGCCTTCAGATCAGTAATTTCCATGGTGGGATTGGTTGGCGTTTCAATGTAAAGCACCTTTGTATTGGAACGAATGGCTTTGCGAATATTCTCGATGTTTGAGGTGGATACATAGGTCGATTCAACACCAAATCTGGAGAAGTAGTTCTCCATTACTCCACGCGAGGGCCCATAAACTGCATCAGTGCTAACCATATGATCACCCTGGCTGAGCAAACCCATGTAAATTGTGCTTACAGCACCCATTCCCGAAGAAGTGGCAATACCTCCAAATCCTCCTTCAAGTATGGCAATTTGGCGCTCAAGCGCCTGAATGGTTGGGTTGCCAATACGGGTGTAAATAAAACCTTCGCTCTCGCCCGAAAAGCATTTTGCACCCTCATCGGCACTTTCGAAGCCAAAGGTTGATGTTTGGTAAATGGGAACGGTGGCGCTGCCAAGTTTGTCCTTCTCAGCACCCGCATGTATTAGTTTGGAGTTAAACCCCATTTTATCGAGACTCATTTCTGTCGATTTTAAGTTGATTAATTCACAAAGGTAAAAAAATATAGACTATAAGAGAAAATTAATATGTGCAAAGAGTAGGGAAAGAAAGGGAGAGAGTGAGAGAGTGAGAGAGTGAGAGAGTGAGAATGTGAGAATGTGAGAATGTGAGAATGTGAGAATGTGAGAATGGGTATGATCAATCAATCAATCAATCAATCAATCAATCAATCAATCCCCCGAAGCCTCAGGGCAATCAATCAATAATTATCTACCTTTTTTTTAAATTAATCCTTTTTATTTTATTTGCATCTACATAATAGGAAATTATAAACCTGATCATAATGAGAAAAATTGGCATTTGTTTCCTTTTGATATTTTGGATAATTCCAAATTTTGCTTTTGCTCAGGAGCATAAGCAGAGAATAACAGTTGAGGATATTATTCGAGATGGTACTTTTAACCCTAAATATATTAGAGGCATAAACTCTTTAAGTAATGGAGAAACATACACCATTCAGGAACGAGGTGGGAAAATAGTTGAGCATAAGTATTCAACAGGTGAGGAAGTTTGCGTTGTTTTCGATGCTTCAACCTTTGATATCCCCGAATTACAGAAATTTAGAGGATATGAGTTTAGCCCTAATGAAAAGAAGATATTGCTTGCTACCGATGTAAACCCCATATATCGGCATTCATATACTGCCACTTATTACGTTTTTGATATAGATTCGAAAGGCATTATGCCTTTATCGGAGAATGGACAACAGATGATGGCCGCCTTCTCTCCAAATGGTGAAAAGGTTGCTTTTGTGCGTGATAATAACGTGTTTATTAAAAATTTAGTTAGTGGAGAGGAGAGACAAATAACCTTTGATGGTGAGTTCAACCAAATTATTAATGGTGCTCCCGATTGGGTATACGAGGAGGAGTTTGCCCTGAAAACGGGTTTTCAGTGGAGCCCCGATAGCCGAAGAATTGCATACTATCGCTTTGATGAGAGCCATGTAAAGCTATTTCACATGCCTTTGTATGTTGGTACACTTTACCCTCAGGACTATTCATTCAAGTATCCCAAAGCGGGCGAGGAGAACTCTCTGGTAACCATAAATGTGTACGATATAGAGAAAGGAACAACCACTCAAATGGACATCGGCCCCGAAACCGATCAGTACATTGCCCGCATCAAATGGACTCCTAACCCTAAAGAGTTAAGCATGATTAGGTTAAACCGCCTTCAAAATAGGTTGGATATTTTGATTGCCGATGCTGAAATGGGAAATTCCAGGGTGCTTTTCACAGAGGAGGATGAGCGCTACATTGAGGAACCAACCGACGATTATCCAATTTTCACTGAGGATGGAAAATTCTTCATTATTCCAAGCGAAAGAGATGGTTTCAAGCACATTTACATCTATGGCATGGATGGCAAGTTGATCCGTCAGGTTACTTCCGGTGAGGATGAGGTGAAATCGATTTATGGCTACGATCCAAGAAGTAAGTTGGTTTTCTACAATGCTTACGACGGGAACCCTCTAAGATCAGCTGTTTTCTTCGTATCACTCGATGGAAAGAAGAGAGGAAAGCTATCCCCGCTTCACGGAACAAACAGCGCAAATTTTAGCAAGGGCTTTAAGTATTTTATACATTTTCATTCCTCAATGAATACCCCAACGTTAGTGACACTCCACAACGCTAAAGGTAAGCAGATTAGGATTTTGGAAGATAATGCCCAGCTAGTTGAAACCCTTTCGGCTTTCGAAATCCCATCAAAGGAATTCTTTTCTTATACTACATCAGAAGGTATTAAGCTGAATGGTTACATGATAAAACCCCTAGGTTTTGATGAGAATGCAAAGTATCCTGTGATGATGTACCAGTACAGCGGACCCGGATCACAATCGGTTATCGATCGGTTCCGTATTGATTGGCATGAATTTTTGGCTACTGAGGGATATATTGTGGTTTGTGTCGATGGGCGAGGAACTGGTGGTAGGGGAGAGGAGTTTAAGAAGATGACCTATGGGCAGCTGGGTTACTACGAGAGTATCGATCAGATTGAAACGGGAAAATATCTTCAATCGTTACCTTTTGTCGATTCCAACAGGATTGGCATTTGGGGATGGAGTTATGGTGGTTACATGTCATCTTTGTGTCTGTTTAAGGCACCCGAGGTTTTTAGCATGGCCATAGCAGTTGCACCGGTTACCAACTGGCGTTATTACGATTCAATTTACACAGAGCGTTTCATGGGACTTCCACAGGATAACCCATCGGGTTATGACGATAACTCACCTACAAGCCATGTGGATGGACTTAAGGGAAAGCTACTTCTGGTGCATGGCACTGCCGATGATAATGTTCATGTACAGAATACCCTTGAATTGGCCGAAAGGCTTATACAAGCAGAAAAGCAGTTTGATATGATGCTCTACCCCGACAAGAACCATGGTATTTATGGTGGAAACACAAGGATGCAGCTATACACACTAATGACCAATTATGTTAAAGAAAATTTATAGGATAAGGGTTAACTGAAGAATTAAGTTGATTGTTTTTTTCTTTATCAGCATACGATTTGCAAATTCAAATTTTTATTACCTTTGCCAGCGCATTTATGCCCAGATGGCGGAACCGAGGGACGAGCTACCGCCATCGTTGGAAGGGTAACGAAAGGATTGATGGCATAAGCCAGATGTAGCGTTCTAAATTATTGAAGTATTGAAGCCCAGATGGCGGAACCGAGGGACGAGCTACCGCCATCGTTGGAAGGGTAACGAAAGGATTGATGGCATAAGCCAGATGTAGCGTTCTAAATTATTGAAGTATTGAAGCCCAGATGGCGGAATTGGTAGACGCGCTAGTTTCAGGGACTAGTATCAGCAATGATGTGCAGGTTCGAGTCCTGTTCTGGGCACAGCGAAGAAACTAGCAAAACCAAAGTCTTGCCCAGTTGTTGAAACCTGCTTGCCGGCAGGCAGGTTGGTAGACACACCAGCTTGATGGATTCAGTTCAAGCGAGATATCGTTCTTTTTTATACATTTTTTTATTAAGCATATTTTTGCCCAGGTGGTGGAATTGGTAGACACACCAGCTTGAGGGGCTGGCGCCCGTTTAGGGTGTGCAAGTTCGAGTCTTGTCCTGGGCACAAAAAAACCTTCGTAAACATTTTTCTTACGAAGGTTTTTTTCTATATTTTTTTCTCAGTTAAGTACCTCCAAAATCGTTTGGGCATAAAATTCCGCTGTAGCGTCGGATTCTTGCGCTCTGCTATTGCAATCGAGCGGAAGTACTCACGCCAAAGCTCCTGGTATTGGTCCTCATTCTCGAATTCCAATCCTTCCTTTAGCTTTCCGTTATCCTTTGAGAATGATGGATTTTCAATGCTGATCTGCTCAACTTTTTTGCCATCGTAAAAAAATCCGTAATCCCTACTGGTGTCATATATTACCCAGCGCTGATCGGCAAAGCGATGCTTGAAATGTCCGATAACCAGCGGAAGCACATCATACTTTGGGGCAAAAGGGGCAAAGTAGGTTCCATCGGCCGATCTCTCGAAACGGATGAACATAATCGATCGGTGGGCTTCCCTTAACACTTTTCTATCGAGCTTATGAACCTGCAGTACAGTTTTATTGCCTAGATCGGTCATAATTGGTCTTTTCCGAAAGAAGAGCTCACGAGTGTAGTCAAGCAAAAGCATTTCCATATCAACACTCATCGACAGAAAGGCATGGTAAAGCTGCTCGCAGGTTGGCTTTCCACCTATCCTTTCAATGCCGTTCAGCACCCTTTGTGCCAGCGAATCATTGGTTTCAATGGTGTGCGTGGTGGCGAAGAGCAATCGCTGCCCTTCGGGACGGAGGATGACATCGGGGAATTCCTTCCGGCTGAAGGAATCGAATACAGCAGTAAGTAAACCCATAAAGGTGCCATCGTAAAGGTACTCAAGCATCTGCTTGTTGGCCTGAATGGAATTGTACCCTACCATAAGCTTAGCTGATGGGCGTTTGGAAGAGTTTTTTTTCTGAGGTCCATCGTGAGGATCGACCTAACCCTTTCGGGTTTTAGCTCTTGAATCGTGTTGGAAGCTAGCTCATGACAGGTGATAAAGAATTGCGCCCTTTTCATTACAACCCCAATCCTCCGCAAATGTTCGGAGTTAAGCCTACGGAATCGTCTGGCAGCCAGTATCATCTTGGCGCTCTTTGGGCCAACCCCGGGGATTCGGAGCAGCATGTGATGATCGGCGCTGTTCACATCGATTGGGAATAGATGGGGATTTCGAAGAGCATAGGATAATTTGGGGTCAATGGCTAGCTCAAGGTCGGGGTGCTCATCGTTCACAATCTCATCCACCGTAAACTGGTAGAAGCGCATGAGCCAATCGGATTGGTAAAGCCGGTTCTCGCGCTTCAGGGGAGGCGCTGTAATTACAGGCAGCCTGCTGTCGTATAGGTTGGTAGGATTGTAACCTGAGTAGTAAACCCTTTTTAGGTTTTGCTGTCCGTATAAACCGCTGGCAAGGGTTAATATCTGCCTATCGCTATCGGGTGTTGCCCCAATGATTAGCTGTGTGCTTTGGCCAGCCGGTGCAAAAAGTGGAGTTTTTTTGAATAGCCTTCGTTCCTCCCTATACTGCACAATACCCTCTTTAATGAGGGTCATGGGTGACAGAACGCTTGGGTAATCCTTTTCGGGAGCCAGCATTTTCAGGTTGGTTTCGCTGGGAATTTCGATGTTTACGCTGAGCCTATCGGCGTAAAGTCCGGCTTTTCGAATCAGCTCCTGGCTAGCGCCTGGGATGGCTTTAAGATGTATGTATCCGTTGAACTTTTGCACCAACCGCAGCTCCCTGGCTATCCGGGTTATCCTCTCCATGGTGAAATCAGGGTTCTTTATTACTCCAGAGCTTAGGAATAGCCCTTCGATATAGTTACGACGGTAAAAGCCTATGGTTAAATCAACCAGCTCCTTAACGGTGAAGGTGGCTCGTTGAATATCGTTTGATCGGCGATTTACACAGTAGGCACAATCGTAGATGCAGTGGTTTGTGTATAGTATTTTAAGCAGTGATATGCACCGCCCGTCGTCGGCAAAGCTATGACAGATGCCTGCCTTGGCAGCGTTTCCAATTCCTCCGGGTTGGTTTGCCCTCTCGCTTCCGCTCGATGAGCACGACACATCGTACTTGGCTGCAGCCGAGAGAATTCCAATTTTTTCTTGCAAATTCATAAGTACTACCAATCAATCAATCAATCAATCAATCAATCATTCTCTTTCTAAGCTCTTTAACGTCCATTTGTAGTTCCTGTATAGCATGCAAAAGGTGCTCATGGTCGATGTTGCCTGAAGGAAGGAACGGGCTGATGAATAGGGAGAATAACCATATTTCCCTAACATTGCTAATCTTCACAGTGTAAGGCTTGTAGGCCGGATTCAGCGAAACGAGTTTGAGCATTCCCCTGCTTTCAATTTGATTTTCAATAATTTTGAATGTCAACCCATCATCAAGGGTGAGAACTACTGCGGCTTGCCCGTCTTTCAGCAAAGTCCAGTCGTCCAGATATTGCGCTGTAATCCAGGCACCGGGTGGAATGGGCAACATCGAATCGCCAACGATCTGGAAAGTTCTGTACTTCTTGGTGGGGCTAAGGAAGGGTAGCCGAAAAACGGGCAATTGCTCAATGTATTCGGTATCGGCAAAGCCACTGAGGTAACCTGCCTGCGCCTTAGCTTCCACCAGCTCAATATTGTCAATGTTATCATCGCCCACGGTGGTGGCAACAACCCTAATGTTCCGCCCCTTAACAAAGGCATCGGAGCCTTCCATCACGCTTTTTAGCTGGTTTGGAGGAAGTGCCGCCAAATCGATGCGAAGCATTGAATCGAGAGAAACATCGAAGAAATCTGCAATGCGGATCATCAGCTCCAGGGGTGGGTCGGCAAGTTGGTTCTCGTAGTTATTAACAGATGATCGGTTCAGCCCTAGCTGTTCAGCTAGCTCTGTTTGGGTTAAACCCATTTTGCTTCTAAGGAATTTGAGGTTTGAGTGAATATGCATACCGAATCAATTGATGATTAAATTACAATCATTATAGTGGTTATATTTTAGACAAATATATAATTTAAAAAATACTATTACAATTTTTTATTACCTTTATTTTTATATTTCAACTTGAAATAAAGTTTCCATGGATTATGTGTTTAAACCACTGATTTATAATTAATTTAACCGCTAGTGGAATGATTAAGGCATTTAAAATAGTAGGAATAATTATTACAATAACTGCTAGTTCTCAGCTTTACCCACAAACAGTTAATGCTAAGGTTACCTCAGCCCACATAATAATACATATAATTAAGGAATATATCCAGTTGGTTTTAATTGCGCTGATAATTGTAACTCCAATTCTTTTTCGGGGAGTGAAGTTTTGGCTGCATAACTTCCCTGTGCGCATTTCAATTTGGTTATTCATAATTCCGATAATTTTTGTTATCATAATTACTATACTTTCGATTGCATCACATGCTTTTAGAGCCTAAAGAATGAACCCTATTGAATCATTAAAATATTAATAATGAGTATGATAAACTTCTTGCTAATTACAATAAGGAACTATTGGCGAAATAGGTTTTATACCGCAATAAATATCGTTGGTTTGGCGATTGGGCTAGCATGTTTCACTGGAATTTTAGCCTACACTCATAACGAGTTGAACTACGATAAGCATCATTCTGATTCAGATAAAATTTTTCGGATTGAGTTGATTGGGAATATGTCGGGGACTGAGTTCGAAGCAGCAGTAACCGGTGCACCGGTGGGCGAGATATTGTACAACGAGTTGCCCGAAGTAACCCTTTTTACGCATTTTATTTGTATGCCCCGACCCATTCTTTTCGATTACAACCAAAAAAAAATTTATCAGGATGGAATTGTTTATGCTGATACTTCATTTTTTGAAATGTTTTGCTTCGATATTATAGGCGATAAGGATAATGCTCTCAAAGAACCCTATTCGCTCGTAATGCTCGAAAGTACAGCCCGAAAATATTTTGGGGACGAGAACCCAATAGGAAGAGTCGTTAAGTTGGACAATAAAACCGATTATACGGTAAGGGCTGTGATCAAAGAACCCCTTAATAATTCCCATTTAGATTTTCAAGTACTGCTCAGCCGCTCAAGTTTATTTAGTAATCCACAGTATGAATCTATTTACAATAGCATGTTTGCCTTCACAAACTTCAACTACATAAAGTGTACAGGTAAAAATCTGAATGAGTTAAATCTGAAGGTTGACGATGTTTTTAAGAGCCACACCAGTGAAAGTTTGAAGGAATCGGGATCCATACTGAACATTAAACTAAAACCAATAACCGACATTCACCTTAAATCGAATATTACCCATGAGATTAATCAGAACGGAAATATTACAACGGTCTACATTTTTATTGTTGTTGCAATATTAATTGTTGTAATATCCTCAATTAACTACATTAATCTTTCCATTGCGGGATCAACCAAACGAACTCTTGAGGTGGGGGTGAGGCAGGTTTTTGGAGCAAGTCGGCAGTCGATATTTAGTAGCTTTTTACTAGAATCAATATTTCTGGTAGTTTTAAGTTTTATTCTAGGAGTGTTTTTTTTGCAACTTATTACACCATTATTCGATTCAATTTCAAGCCAATCCTCTTCTGAAATTATCAAAAACAGTACAAGTTGGTTTTTAATGGCAATAATTATTCTACTAATTGGATTTGCCGCAGGTTGGTACCCGGCAATTTTTCTCTCCTCGTTAAATCCAACTGAAATTTTAAAGGGTAAAATGGTAAAAGGGAAGGATAAATTACGCTTCAGAAATTCCATGATAGTTGTACAATTTACCATTTCCATCTTTCTGCTTTGCAGCACATGGTTAATCAACAGGCAGATTAACTTTATTAATGGCAAGGATTTAGGTTTCGATATGGAGAATGTAATTCTTCTATCGCTTCGCAATGGCGAAATGATAAATAATTATCAAATGCTGAAAAACGAGTTAATGGGCATTTCAAATGTGGAGTGGGTGAGTGCATCCTCAAGTTACATAGGGAGTTTTAACCAGCGGCGTGGGTTTTACCGAAACGAGTCGACCCGCAAGGAGATGATGATGATCCTTAACCTACAATGCGACGATAATTTTCTGAAGTTTATGGGGATCAATATCCTTCAGGGACGTGATTTTTTACCCGAGGATCAGGCTGATGAGAACAAGATAATTGTAAATGAAACTCTGGTTCACGAATTTGGGATTAACGATCCCATTGGCAAAGCATTTCGTTTACCCTCTGCAGGTAACGAATCAGATGATGTTAAGATGGAAATCATTGGAGTTTGCAAGGATTTTCACTGCGCATCGTTGCACGAGCCCGTAAAGCCGTTAATAATTTGGAAGAATAAAACGCAATGCAGGTACGTCATGGTAAAAGTTTCAGGTTCAAATCCGCATTCTTCAATCAAAGAAGTCTCAGAGAGATGGAACCAAATTTTCCCCGATTATCCGTTCGAGTATTTTTTCCTTAAGGAGAACTACAATATGCAGTATAAAGCCGATGTAAACTCAAATCGGGTTTTTATTATGTTTACAGTTCTTGCACTGGCAATTGCCTGTTTGGGAATTTTTGGGTTGACTGCTTATACAACCCGAAAAAGAATCAGGGAGATCAGCATCAGAAAAGTACTTGGGGCAAACGAGAAGGATATAATGATGCTAATATCTAAGGATTTTATGATTCTAATAATAATCTCAGCTATAATTTCTATTCCCGCATCGTTGTACTTTATCGATAAGTGGTTGCAGAATTTCTCGTTCCGAATAGCGGTTGGTTGGGTAGTTTTTGTTGTTGCCCCACTTTTTGCTTCCTTTATTGCTTTGCTTACTATAAATATCAAAGTATACTTTGCAGCAAAACAAAATCCTGTTGAATCAATGCGGTATGAGTAAGGATTGTATTATAAAGCCATGAACTATAGTAGCATGATGTACTGGGTATCCCTTGGATAATTAATTTTTAACGATCTGCTATTAATGGTTGTTTTTTTATGTAAGACTCCGTTTGCAGAATTCTGGAATTTTTTTCACATTACTGTTAGGTCGTCAGTTGCTTAGGATATTGACTACTGCTTTGCATTTTTGGTAATTATTGGTTCTCTTTCTCTTTTTCTTTTTCTTTTTCTTTCTTGTAAAGGGAGATAATAGTTATATTCAAATTAAAGATGTTTTACATAAAAGAGATTTGAACAATACTGAAAGTATATCAAGGATAATTAAAAAGGCTCCCTTGAAAAAGGGTCTCTTCTCGGGATAAAACAGGGCATTCCTTGTGTTAACATCGAGTTGAAGTGCATTTGCCTCAATCTGAGAGAAATCCGGATTAACGGTTGCGTTTAGAACCATGTTTGGGGTAGTGCCCCATTTTGCAGTTAGCCCCGGGTCTATTTTTATTTTTCCATTTTTCATCGGGCCCTGTGGAAAGGTTTGCATATCCACTTCATCAAAACGAATGGTTGTGAGCGTTGGATCGAGCTCGAGATTGTGGCCCGAAGAAATGATTTCGAAACCTACCACCTCGTTGAACTGGGATATCAATGAGGTATTATTTCTGCTGATTTCATGTGAACAAAACCTGTGTCTTACATTTCGAGGGAACGATCGTTGGAGTAAAAACCTCTAGGTTTGAACATCGATGCTATTATTAAACCGAAGTTGATTGAAAAGAACGGCGAATTCCACATTGTAGCCATATTCAGTAATTTTTCCGGCCGATTTCCAGAGAGCATCCCACGAGAAATCTTCGTACCTGTCGATGTCGGAGTAAATACCATCAACCTGAACACCATAGGGGTTTGAACAAAACTTGAATGCCCTGCGCTGATCGTTAAACGGATCGACATTGATTGCTACATGATCATCCTGAATAAATGTATTTATAGCATCACGTTCGATGTAGTGAGCACGGATATTTGAGGGATCGGTATCGAAACATCTAAAAGCTATGTAAAGGTTCGATTTATCGTAAGCAATAAAACAATCTGTTTTAACCAGCGCTGGGATATTATCGCCGGGTGACCACTCGTAGGGCAGATCGATTGTTTGGCAATTCTCCCATTCGGTTTCATCAATTACTCCATCAATTACAATGGATTTGTTAAGCTTTTTTACGGTGAAGTTCATTGCGCTAATTTCTTTTTTTTCGGCCGACAGGGTGCCGTAGCCTGATAAAAACAGAATAGCAATTAGCGTGTAATGGATTATTTTCATGGATTTCATACTACAAAGTGTTTTGCATTATACCTTATTTTCTTTCCTTTGGCCTTAACTCTTCGATAATTTTTGCAGATACCCAATAAATACCCTCTCGTGTCATATAAAAAAAATATTTACCATCTGGCGAAACATGTGGCAAGCGGCCCCATTTTATCGGCAGTTTTTTTCGTTCTGACCATGATTTGTCGCTCAACCTGAAGCTGACAAATAGTTCACACAAGGCTGCATCTTTTGTTGCTTCAATAACCATATAGCTTTCATCTGGAGCCACATAAACTGAATTTTCTCTGTAATCGCTTGAGTTAACTTGCTTGCCAAGTTTTTCGGGCGTTGTGTAACTTCCATTGACAAGCCTTGTAACAAATACATCAAAGTCAGGTCGGGATATAAAATATATCGACCCATTTCCTGTGACACAGCAAATATTTGCATCTTTATTGGAGGTTATAATTGTCGGTACAACTAATGGCAAACTCCATCCATTATTTTGCTTTTCGACATATAGCAATTTCTCTCCATTGGTAAAATAGAGCTTTTTTCCATCGGGTGTAAGCGTAAATTGTTGATAGTACTCATTCTCCTTACAGAAACTGGCTATTTCAGGTTCTGTCCATATTCCATCCACCATTTTCATGCAATAAATTCTATAATACCTCTCACTATTTGGTTTTGCCGCCCAGTAAACCTCTTTCCCATCGGGAGTAAAAATAGCGGCGCTGTGTTCAAAATAATCGGCGTGAGATACAAACCCAGGAGCGAATAGTTCTGGGGTTAATCCTGGAGGTTTTTGTCCAAGGTATGGGCCAGTAAGTGAAATAGATTCACCTACCTGAGCATGCAAATTTATGATGCTTGTTATAACTACTATAAAAGTTGTTATTTTCATATTTGTAGAAATTTTAAACTTTTAAAATATTTTCAAGGCCATTCAGAAGATCAATATACTCCTGGCTTTTACCCAGAAGTAGTTCCTTGTCAAATTTTGAATATATTAAATCAATAAAAAGATGAGCAATAATCTCTTCCGGAGAAACCTCACCTGTTAGTCCAACCTTTTTCTTATAATCAGTTAATGCTTCCTTTCCTTTTACAATTGGATTCTGGATTTGATCTAATGATGAGACCCATTTTGTTCCAACCAGATCTATCTGATGCAATTTTTGGGTATCTAAATAAACTAGTAAAACACTAATATGGCCTGGAAATTCTATGTACCCTTTCCAATGATTATACTTAGATAAAATCAACATGCAATAATACTTATCCTCATTAGTTAAAGCATCCTTTAACATAATCTTATAAAAACCAGGTTTGTCATCAGGATTATTAATAATTCGTTCGCTTATTCGTTTATCCAATTTGATGCTATCTATCTTCTCGAACCCAACTATTTTATACAAGCTATCAATTATATCCACGTTGTTATTTGTATACACATGAAAGAGTTCGTGTGTTAAGGTTTTTTCTATTTTCTTAGAGAAAATGGGCAGATACGTTGATGCTAACCGAATGGTATATGGGCAAATTATTGCCTTTTTGTGAGTATAAAACGCATCAAATTCCTGTTTACCTGTGGTTCTTATTAAATAAAGCGTGTCGGGCAAAACAATTGGAGTAATGCTATTAATTTTGGAGTAGACTTTCTTTAGGTGCCTAATTAAAAAAATCTTATCCAGTCTACTCCAATTTCTAAATTGCCTTGACCAGTGTTCAAAATATTCTTTCTTATAAATGACAGAGTCGTTATCAGAATATAATCTTTCTAATCGTAATTCGATATCCAGTTTAGATAGATTTGAAAGGTGTTCATCATCAGATAAATACTTGCAACTCTCTTCAGAATCTAAAAAAACAATAGTTCTACTACTTCCAATTTTAAATACTTCATTTGGATAACCCTTTGTATTAATAATCAAAATAAAAAGCAGCCATATAATAATTACAAGTACTGTGGATTTGACTAATGTTAGGGGTAGCTTAGATAATTTTATACTTTTCATATAATCTTTATTCTTTTGGCCTTAACTCTTCAATTATCTTTGTTGATACCCAGTAAATTGAAGAAGATCCATTCCCCGGTTTCGATTTAGCGTTTACTATTTCCTTAAGCGATGTGCCACTCATTATCTGCAAGCTTTTCGGATCCTTTCTTGAAGAGCTGAAGAACAAGTATTTTCCATCGGGCGAAATATATGCTGAGTTGGCATTGTCATCCGGAGTATTAATTTCTGGTCCAAGCTTTATCAGTTTACTCCATGTTCCAGCTACATCTCTAAAGCTGATGTAGTAATCCTGATCAATATTCGTTGAATCGATATTTTGGGCGCAGGTTATCAAAAAATCCTCATCCGGCGAGATGAAAGCATTAAATAGTATTCCATTATCTGGAACATCAAAAGGTAATAATTCGGGTTCTCCGAATGAATTATTAACATATATAGATTTGTATATGCCTGATTTCCCAGCCTTTGTCATTCTTGTAAAATAGAGAACATTTGTACTTGTAACCGAAGGGAAAAATTCGTGCTCATTTGAGTTAACGGGCTCCTCAACAAGCCAAGGTTCTGTCCAGCCTGTTTCTGTTCTTTCTGTTACCCATATTTTCTGGTAAAACCATCCCCTTTTAGGCTCCATACCAGTTGGTGGACGGTTTGACAGGAAAAAGATTTTGTTTCCATCGGATGAAATACATGGTTCCATATCGAGGAAACCGTTTCCTGAGAATGGAGCAATTACAGGCTCTGTCCAGTAGTTATCAATGCATTTTGTCACAAAAATAGAAGTAACGCTGGCATCAGCAACACAAAAATAGATCTCGTTGCCATCCTTCGATATTGCAATATCACGGGTGTATAAGCCAGTATTTACTATTCCAGGAGCGAAAACTTCGGGTTCCATTCCAGGTGGTACCTGTCCAAGGTATGGTTCTGAGAGTTTTAAGCTTTGACTCTGCTGCCCGTATAAGCTAAAGCATAGGATAACAATAAATTGAAAAAAAATGTATCGTTTCATTTTGCTCTTATTTTTTCTAACATTTCTAATGCGTTCAGAACCCGTTTGTACATAGAACTATCAACTTTTATGTAGAAATAGTGCGAGATAGACAACTAGTTTTCTCTAATTTTCAAATAAAGGTTTACTCGTACCTCAACGACTGCACTGGATTTTTCGATAAAGTGTAGAGCACTTTCGATGTTAGAGTTACGTATGCAAGTAGTAACGTGATAACAATTGGCACCAGAACACTCAATGTTCCCACAATAATGTGATGTTTCCAAATGCTGTCCAGTAGCATAACCGACATATAATAACCCGTTGCTCCCCCAATAACCGAAGCAATTAGAATCATCAGAATAAATGGCTTGCCAATTAAATGGTTGATCTGCATTGAAGGGGCACCGAGCACCTTTCGCATTCCAACCTCCTTTGTTCGCTTTAAAATATTAAGCGAAACAAGGGTGTAGAGGGCCACAATGGAGAGGAAAATACCAACGATGGTAAGGAAATTATACATTTTCTGGATGTTCTTATTTAGAGCAATTGATCCCTCATCAAAGTTATCCAATGGAGCTCCTCCATAGGGTGCATTTGGAATAAGTTCGTCCCACACTGCTTTGATCTGATCGTTCAACGCCACAATATTCTCCTCACCTCCTTTAACAATAAGCGTTCCTGTATCATCCTTTGGAACCTTACGAAAAACCATAGGCTTTACAGGTGTCCACAGGTTTTGAACAAAATCTTTTACAACGCCAACGACGGTAAGATTCAGCGAATCTAATTTCACAGTTTTTCCAATGGGATCGTCCCAGCCAAACTCGTTTACCAATGTTTCATTCACAATGGTCGATCGATTCACATCAGAAAGTTCAAACTCAGGGGTAAAATCTCTTCCTTGTGCGAACTTTAACCCCATAACGCCACAATAGTCGGTATGCAAATTAAAAAGGAGAACTTCAGCATTTTTATCAACAGATGTTGCTGTTCGTGTAAGAGATGTCCATGCTAAATTGTGGCTTGTTTTGGCCATTTGCAGTATGCCGGGATTGCTTTCGAGGTTTGCTCTAAGCAATTCGAGGTTTTCATTTGATCCTGCCTGAACAACAATTATATCTTCCTTGTTATAACCATACTCGAAATTATTCTGGTAATTGGCGTTTTGGGTAAATACTAGGCTGGATATTAAGCCTATGATTGATATGCTGAACTGCAATACAAGCAGAATCCTCGAGAGCAAACTCTTGCCGCTAAACTTAATATCGCCCTTTAGCACCTGTGTTGGATTGAAAGAGCTGATGTAAACTGCTGGGTAAAGAGCTGATAAAATGGCAGTGAATACAAGTGTTATTGCCAGAAAAAACCAAACTCCCAAAGAGTTGAGAAAGTCCTTTCCAATAATTTCTTCAGCCCACATTTTATCCCACTCGTTTACAAGAAATACTCCAATAATTAGCGAAACGAGTAATGCAAAAAAACAGATGATGGTATTTTCCCCAAGGAACTGGATAATTAACCCTTTCCGATGACTACCTACAACCTTTCGGATTCCAATTTCCTTTAACCTTTTATTGGAAGAAGCGATTGCAGTGTTTATGAAATTGAAACAAGCGAGCAGCAGGATTAGTAAAGCCATAATGATTGGGGTAATTATAGCTGCTGGAGGCGATTTGGAACCAATCCAATTTGCCCAAAGATCGCGGGCATCGTTGGTAAACTCATCGAGAGTTTGGATATAGAAACGTTCAACTATCCAATCCTCACGCGCTTTGTTCTGAAGGGGAAGATATTTTGATAATGATTTTTCAATTTCCTTTACCTGCTCGGGGTTTGATACTTGAAGGAAAGTTCCCCCCGCCCAGCTTTTCCAGTCGAACTCATCTATCTTATATATTTTTAAGTAGTTGGAGTAGAGCGATAGAATCTCGAATCGTACTATTGAATTTTCGGGAATATTCTTAAAAACTCCACCGATGGTGAATACAACGCCAACCCCTTCGTTATCGAAAAGGGTAATCGACTCACCAACAGGATTTTCGTCACCAAAAAACTTCTCAGATATTTTTTCGCTGATCAGCATTTTCCCTTCGTCCTCAAAGGCCGTGGAATCGCCCCATTTCATGGGAAAAGTGAACATCCTCAGGAATTCCTTGTCGGCAAAGGCAATCCCTTCGTTGAATATTTTTATCTCCCTGTCTGGTGCTTCATACCTAATGGGCGAAAAGCCTCGGGAGAATCTGCTAATCCTTTCGATTCCTGCAAAATCATTCTCAATGGCAGGAGCTAGCGATACAGGAGTTGCGCTGTAGTCCTGCAACCGATCTTTAATGTACCTTGACTGGTTTACCTTGAAAATTGTTTCACGGTTTACGTGCATCTTATTGTAATCGGCATCGAACTTATAGTTTAAGTAAGCCACAATGCAGCATGCAATGGCAATACCAAGTCCCAGAACATTGATTATCACAAAGGATTTATTTCGCATGTAGTTCCGGAAGGCCAGGGTAAAAAAGTTCTTTATCATAGTAGTTCAATTAGTTACTTTGCAAAAGGCAATCCTAACAAATCGTATAAAAGTTTAAATGCTAATCGGTTTCGTAATATTGTGTAATTCCATCCAACCAATGAATCAGGTTTAGCACAAATTGTGCGTTGTGGGGTGCGCTCTCTGAGTTAAATCCAACCTTAAATGTGCCATTGACAACTTGTGCCGTGAACATTGCTGCCTCACCAAACACTGCTATTCGTCCTTTCCCGTAGCCCATAATTGCCCCTTGGCAAAATCCTTCGAGGCTTTGTTTAGGGGTGTTGGTTCTAAAAACCCAGGCTGTATCGGGCTGAAGGGAGTTGTTCTCGGCCAAAAATGAAAAAACTTCGGTTGATCCATAGGGAGCTTTTAATGCCGACCCGGTGAATGTTGCAATGCTATCGATCCTTTCGTAATTCGTTAAGCCTTCGGTTACCCTCGATTTAAGCAGAGTGCCGTTTGAAAAAGTAAAAATTGACGGTGGCCACGATTGTTGGCTTGTATACGCAAATCCGTTAATGAATTCAAAACCAAATGCTTTTCCTAAATCGTAAGCTGCTCCGGCAAAGGGCATATGATCGGCAATGAGCAGAAGCGAACCGCCACCCATCACCCAATTTTTAATAATTGCAATTTCATTGTCTGTAAATGCCGAAGGTGTAGGTAAAATCCATTCTCTTGAATTAACTTCGTTAAGCGCATTGGCAATGACCAAAACTTTGCATAAATCCAAAACCTTTGGGCTTGATATCTCTTCTTTTAAATCGTGTACCCGATATCCATCCTGCTCCATAAGCTTGCCAAAGGCAAAAAAGCCACCGCTTTTTGTGTGGAAGTTATTGTGTGCCTCATCAATGTAAATAATTGACCCCCTACCCTTCTGGTAAGCAGTCTTATTAATTGGGAAAGAATACGAAGTGTCAGGAATTTGCTGTGCGGATAAATCCGAAAGAGCAAAAATCAATGTCAAGTACAAAACCGTTTTAAATCTTATTATACTCATCATTCAACTTTTTTTAATGATAATAGCATTAAGCAATTTCATTCGTACCTCAAGCTATCAACCGGATTTCGGGTTGCCGCCCTAATTGACTGATAACTTACTGTTAATAATGCAATTACAATAGATAGAAGTGCTGCAAAACCAAACATCCACCATGCTATGTTTACCTTGTAGGCAAAATCCTCAAGCCATCTGGTCATAAGGTAATACCCTAGTGGCCAGGCAAAAAGATTCGATATCAATACCCAACTCGTGAAATTTTTTGAAAGCGACAGAGTGATATTTGAGACAGTGGCTCCCATTACCTTTCGAACCCCAATTTCCTTTGTCCGTTGTTCGGCAATGAAAGATGTTAAGCCAAGCAAACCAAGGCATGCAATGAATATTGCCAGTATGGAGAATGCCACAAAAAGTTGTTTGGTTTGCTTCTCGTTTTGGTAAAGGGCATCGTACTCATCGTTGAGAAAGATATACTCCAAGGGTAAACCATTGGTTAGTTTTTCCCAGTTTGCTTCAATTTTAGGTAAGATTTCGTTGAATCGTTTGTGATTTACTCTAACCGAGATATAGTTTGCCGACCAGCCAAAGACTCCATTGTGTTTAAGCAGTGCCATTGGTCTCACTTTCTGATGCTTGGACTCGTAGTAAAAATCCTTAACAACACCAATTACATTGAATTTCATCGGGTCAGGGCCATTATCGTAAATGAAATTACCCACAGGATTTTCCCATTCAATTATTTCGGCTGCTGCCTGGTTAATAATTATTGCCATAGAATCGGATGGGAACTGGTTGGAGAAAAAACGACCTTCGGCCATTTCCAGCTTCATCACATCCATAAAATGCTCGTCGCATATGCATAGGTTCAACGAGAATCCAATGTTTGCATCGCAATGGAACCCAATGTTATTGAACTCCTTTCCGGGTATTGTTGATGATGCTGTAATCTGTTTTATTCCCTCAAATTTTTTAAGCTCCTCAATAAAAACATTCAGGTTATTTCCCAGAGCGAAAGGGTTTTTTAATGTAATAACCTGTTCCTTATCGAATCCCAGCCTTTCGTTCTGGATGAACATCAGCTGTTTATATATCACAATGGTACCGATTATCAGAACAATGGATATGGTAAACTGAACTACAACCAGTGTATTTCTGAGCCACGGGCGTTTTGTTCCCCCCTGAAGTTTTCCTTTTAGCACTTCGACCGGTTTAAATGATGAAAGGAAAAATGCAGGATAACTGCCAGATATTAAACCCACTAGTAGAGCAAGCGCGAAAAGTAAGGGAATAATGAAAAGATTTTGGAAGTAATTTATTTCAAGCTGTCGTCCTAGTAAATTACCATAAGCAGGTAAAAGCGTTTCGGCGATAACCATCCCTAAAACCAGTGCAATTATGCTGGTGAAAATCGATTCCCCTATGAACTGGTTTATTAGCGACCCTCTGCTAGCACCAACCACCTTTCGAACACCAACCTCCTTTGCCCGTGTTGAAGACTTGGCTGTGCTAAGATTCATAAAGTTAATGCAGGCAATAAGCAGAATTATTACCGCCACAACAATAAAGATGTACACGTACGACTTTTTCCCATTTGGTTCAAACTCGCCCGTGATATCAGAGTTTAGGTGAATATCGAGCAGCGGCTGAAGGTAAATTTCCCAGTAACCGCTGTGCTTGGTTTTAATCTCCTCGTAACGCCCCTCAAAAAGGTACTTGTTAGTGAATGAAGGCAGTTTGGCCTCAAACTCCTTGTAGTTAAACCCTTCCTGTAATACCAGATAAGTACGGAAGTTGTTGTTAAACCACTCTGTACCATTGTAATAACCATCGAAGGTTAAGATTGATACCAAAAAATCGAAGTGAAAATGTGAGTTTGTGGGAACATCCTCAATTACTCCTGAAACTTCAAGGGTTTTATCAGAATTGTTATTACTGAAACGCAAACTTTTCCCAATGGGATTCTCATCACCAAAATATTTTTGGGCCGTACTTTTGGTTAATACAACTTTATTGGGTTGATTAAGAGCGTTTTTTGCCGAACCAGCAACGAAGGGGAAGGAAAAAATATCAAAAATCGAAGAATCGGCCATCAATGCCCTATTTTCAATGAATATTTTATCGTTGTAACTAACTGTACGACGGCTTATTCCAGTAATTCGAGCCACATGCTCAATTTCGGGGAACTCGTTGTACAGGGCAGCGGGCATTGGTGCGGAAGTCCAGGTCTGGTCAATCTGGGTGTTACCCAGTAATGCCCTTTGTGCAAGCCGATAGGTTCTTTCGGCCTTCTCGTTAAACCTGTCGTAGCTTAACTCGTGCCATACGTAGGTCATTATCAAAACGCTACAGGCAATACCAATGGCTAGACCTATAACGTTTATAAAAGAAAAACCCAGGTTTTTCTTAAATAACCTAATAGTTGATTTAATATAGTTGCTAAACATTGTAGATCAGGTTTTATATTAGGTTTGAAATTCTATACTAGGTATACTTAAAACACAAACCAATCTTGTTAACTACTGGAATATCAGAATATAAATAAGATATAAACCGTTAACAAGCAATAATTATATTGTTCGTTTTTTTTACATGGTCTTAGATTCTGAACAATAAAAAATGAAATGAAAAATGGGGGAACAACTTTTTGCTCCCCTAACATTCTACTACTCCGTCCTCAACGATTCTGTTGGGTTCATAGTTGCGGCTCGATAAGCCTTGAAACTAATCGTTACAAAGGTTACCAAAAGGGAGATGGTTGCAGCTACAATGAAAATGGAAACCGATAGTTTGGTTCTATAAACGTAATTATCCAGCCAGTTACTCATGAAGTAGTACGAAATGGGGATTGCAACTGCAATTGAAATACTGACAAGGATTAAGAATTCTTTTGAAATCAATCCTACAATTGATCTCTCGTTTGCTCCAACCACTTTACGAATACCAATTTCTTTGGTACGACGCTCGACGGTGTAGGAGGCCAGACCTAAAAGGCCTAGGCAGGCAATGACTATGGCCAGTATTGTGAAAAGTGTAAAAATAAAACCTCGCTTCTCATCGGCTTCGAACTGGTTTTTGAAAGTATCGGACAAAAACTCGTACTCAAAGGGATGTTCGGGGAACATCTCCTTCCATGCTTGCTCAATAAACCGGATTAATTCCTGCCTGTTGTTACCGGCAAGTTTTATGTAAACAATCCTGTTGAATGGCCTGTAGAGCAGCATCAACGTTTCAATCTCATTGTACATCCCAGTTTGGTGATAGTCGTGCATTACCCCCACAACGGTAGCTCTTAGAAACTCGCTGCCGATTGTCTCAACTCTCTTTCCAAGTGGTTCAGTCCAGTTCATCCTTTTCACAAAGGTTTCGTTAACAATAACACCGTTAAGAGTATCACCCGGAATATCAGACTGAAAATCGCGACCTTTAACCATTTTTATGCCCAGAGTTTCTATAAAGTCGTGATCAACAACAGCCAGGTTTATTCCTCTTTCAACCATACCCTCTTCCGACTCAACACTTAAAAGATTTTTCCCAGAGCCAACTCCCATTGGAGTGCTGGTTGAAGCTATGCTCTTGATATTGGGATTGTCGAGAAGTTTTTGCTTGAAAACGGGGTAAGTCCTGATCATGTTCCTGTTCGTTAAGCCAATGGAAAGTATGTTTTCCTGATTATACCCCAAATCCTTGTTCTTTAAAAAGTCTAGCTGCTTGTAAACAACCAGAGTGCAAATAATCATCGAAACAGAGATAAGAAACTGAATTACAACAAGCACTTTCCTAAACAGGTTTCCTGAAGATCCCTTGGTTACCTCACCTTTCAGAACAGTTGTAGACTTAAAACTTGAGAGATAAAATGCAGGGTAGCTGCCGCCAATAACTCCAACGATAAGAATAACAGCAATTGCACTTATAATAATTATTGGACTCTGAATTATGCCTAATTCAAAATTTTTCCCTGCTAGCAGATTGAACTGGGGAAGTAAAAGTGCTACTAAAATAATGCTCAAAATCAATGAAATTATTGTTAGCGTTGTTGATTCTGAAAGAAATTGAAGAATTAATGAACCCCGATTCGACCCTACAACCTTTCGTAAACCTACCTCGCGAGCTCTACGAGCCGATCGTGCAGTTGCCAAATTCATATAGTTCATTGCTGCAATCAGAATGAGGAAGAAGGCTACAATTGAGAAGATGTAAACGTAGGTCATGCTACCGGTTGGTTCCGGTTCGCCTGGGTTTGTTGAAGTTAAGTGTATCTTGGTAATTGGTTCCAGAACGTATTCAATTGAAATTCCTCTTCGTTCAAATATTTCGGCCATGTATTTGCCGTACATTTCCTGCATCTTAACCTCAAAAGCCTCCACATCAAATTCTTTGGGAAACAGGAGATAGGTAAATACACCAAAATTTCCCCAGCTGCCAACAAAATCGGATGGTAAACTCTTGCGCGACGACAAAGCATCGAACCTAAAGTGAGAGTTTTTGGGAACATCCTCTATCACCGCTGTTATGCGGTACGACTCCTCACCCGAAACTAACGTTTTTCCAATTGGATCCTCATCCCCAAAGTATTTATTTGCAACGGTTTCGGTTAATACCATGGTGTTGGGTTCCATTAGAGCCGATTTGGGATCGCCCTTTAAAAACTTGTAAGTAAATACTTCAAAAGCCGCAGTATCTGCATAAAAAAAGTTATTCTCGTAGAACTCCTTGTCGTTATACTTGAATGGGGCACGATTAAAGTTGATAAACCTTACTGCTGCCTGAACCTCGGGATAATCTTCAGTAACCTTCGGTGCAAAAGGAATTTGGGCCACAATCCATGTAAATTCATCGTCGGTTTCCCTTATGTGTGACGAAACGCGGTAAATTCTGTCAGCCTTCTCGTGGTAGCGGTCATAGCTAACCTCGTCGGTTACGTAGATTATTAGGAACAGTGCGCTGGTAATACCAATGGTTAACCCAATGATATTAAGGCTACTATACCCGAAATCTTTTAATATATTTCGAAGGGCGATTTTGATTAAGTTTTTTAGCATTTTTTATTTTTTGATGTTTAAGATTAATATGAACTGGTTTAGAAAAATTTTAAGAAACAACCGTTTTATAATAGTTCTACAGGTATCATTACAGAGATATTGGAATACCCCTATAGAAGTCAAGTATCTTAGTTCTTAGTAGGTATGTGTATTTTGCGTGAAGTAACTCGCCCTCTGCTTTAACTAAGTTATTTTGAGCAACCCCTAAATCCAATGCATTAACCATACCCAATTCGAATCGGCTAACGGTTTGGTTGTATAATTCTTTGAAACTTTCAGCCGATTCACTATAGGCTTTATAGTTATCCCAAGCAGCTTGAGCCTGAGCAAAGGCATTCTGCACATCTTTGTAAACCATCCTTTCGGCTTGTTCGGCCGCAATCTGTGCGTCAAGCACCTGAATCTTAGATTTAGTAATACTGGTTTTGTACGTTAAACGTTGAAAAAGGGGAATGGAAATCTGGAACGAGATCCTTTGCTGAACATAATCCTTCAATTGCTGGCTATAGGTATAATCGGGGTATTGCACAAAAATACTATCGGGGGTTCGGTACCAAGCCGACTGATCATAACCCGAACCCAATTGGTAGTTCAAGTAAACTTTTGGACTTAAAAGGCCGTAGGCCATTTTAAGTCCACTTTCGGCCGATAAGTAGTCGGATTTCGCTTTTCTGATCTCGGGTCTATTGGGGAAAACTTCCTGAAACAATTCCTCAAAACCATTGCTATCCAGATTATTGCTCAAAGTTATGGGAGTTATTTTGATGCTAAAATCTTCTGGATTTTCAAGTTCGAGCAGCTGGGTAAGTTCAATTGTTGAGTACGCAAGCCTGTTCTGGGCACTTGTTAGCAATGCCCTCTGGTTAATGCTCTGCGATTTTATGGTTAAGTAGTCGCCTTGGGAAATTCGCCCTAGTTTAAGTTCAACTTCAGCTTTTTCCAGATGCTTTATCGATACTACATGTTGCTCGGAGGCTAGTTTAAGATTCTCAGTATCCATCAGCACTTGAAGGAATCCTGCAACTACGCTAAGTGTAATATTGTTTTTCATTATCTCAGCATCCTCTTTCTTCGATTCGAGCTGGTGCTTTAATCTCAATCGGTTGTTGAATCCATACAATCCATCAAAAAGTGTCAAAGAGGATGAAAGACCTAAACTACCGCCTTGGTTTTCAATGTTTTCAAATCGTAAGGTGTATTGGTTAAAGGTTGTTCCTTTGCTATACTGATGGTTGTAGAAACCCGCTAGGTTTGGTCCCATTTCATAAGCACTTTGGGTAAAATCTGCTTGTGAACTCTCAACTTGCAAAAGGCTTCTCTTAAGGTGTAAGTTATTCTCCATTGCATGGCTGATACACTCTTCCAATGTCCAACTCTTCTGTGCCTTGAGATGAAGAGTATTAGAGGTTAGTAATAATATAACCGTTAAGAGGATTCCGATTTTCATGACTCAAATGGATAATTGAAAACAAAATTTCTTATAATATTTCAAGTATATATAACGATTCTTCATCAAATGATGAAATCATTGTAAGGGTGTCAATGAATAAGTGCCAACACAGATCACAATTGAGTAAATTAATATCGTCTGTCGTTTCGTTGTTTCCATTCAACCAGAAAAAGTATTCAGCAGATTTTTTTTGATGATGTACAAAATCAATGACAAAATCTTCATTCTCATTCATGTAATCAGACTTACTCAGCAATACGCTTTCGTTTATCATAGAGGATTCCCTTATATCAATTACAGATTGAGGAAGGTTTGTAGAGTAAGCAAAAACATTTAGCTCCAATAAAATAATAATCAGAGTAAACTTAAAAAGGTTTGCTGCGAATGGATTAATTTTCATGGATTTGCATTTTATGATTTAATTTCTCTTTCTGTAAAGAACCTGTATATGTGTTGCCCCCTTACATGGAGTGAATATCTGTACAAGTTCCCATGATTTATCATATTCTGTTAACGCTTTACGGAGATTCATTATTTGCTCAATGGAGGCGTGATATCTATCATCATCATATTCCTCGGGTTTAGTACCTTCCAAATCCCATGGAAACGATTCTATTCTGAAGCTATAGCTAATTTTTCTGTAGCCTACGGAAAGAGTAACCTCAGCGATCTCATCCTCACCAAAATTTGATATGGGAATGCATATTTCGCGCATGATTAGTTTCTTTAGTTAATACAACCAACCACTAAACAATTATTCTACAAAATTTTCTTCTGGTTTTCGGTAACTATATGTCCATCAAATAATTGTACAATACGATGAGCTTTCTCTGCATCGCTTGGCGAGTGGGTTACTATAATAATGGTAGTTCCCTCGTTGTTTAGTTCAGTTAACAAACCCATAACCTCTTCACCATTGGCTGAGTCTAAGTTTCCGGTTGGTTCATCGGCAAGTATCAACTTTGGATTTGCAACAACTGCACGTGCAATAGCCACCCTTTGTTGTTGCCCTCCTGATAGTTGCTGGGGAAAATGCTTTTTGCGATGCGAAATATTCATTCTTTCCAAAACTACCTCAACCTTTTTTTTCCTTTCAGATGAAGGGACGTTCATATAAAGTAGGGGTAGTTCTACATTCTCGTAAACCGTTAATTCATCAATTAGATTAAAACTCTGAAAAACGAAACCAATATTAGATTTTCGAAGGTTTGTACGTTGTCTCTCTTTAAATCTGGATACTTCAAGACCGTTGAAAAAAAACTCTCCAGACGAAGGATTATCTAACAGTCCAATAATATTAAGCAGTGTGCTTTTGCCACACCCAGATGGTCCCATGATAGCCACAAATTCACCCTCCTTAACTTCGAGGTTGACTTTATTTAGAGCTGTGGTTTCCACTTCCTCTGTTCTAAATACTTTAACCAAATCATTGGTTTTAAGCATAAATCCATTGTTGTTCATCATTTTATTTGTTAGGGTTAGGTAATTTATTTAAATATTAGCTTTTCAACATTTCCATAGTTATCATAGCTTGATACAATTACTCTTTCGCCGGCTTTTAAACCTTCCACTACTTCGTAATGGCGAGGATTTTGGCGATTTATTCTAATTGATCGTCGTGTTGCAAACTTTCCAGAAGGGTCAACCACAAATATCCATTGACCACCAGTGCTTTGGTAAAAACCGCCTCTTGGAATCAGAATAGCAGTTTGTGATTCCCCCAATTCAAGACGTATGCGTGATGTTTGTCCAATACGAATGTTTTCGGGTACGTTCTTATCGAAAACCATATCAACAGTAAAACGACCATTCCGAACTTCGGGGTAGATCTTAGTGATATGGCATGGGTAAAGGTGGCTAGCAAATTCACTTTCACCTTTTAACTCCCTTGTAATTCTATTTACATAGTGTTCATCTATATCCACTTTCAGCATGTACGAATCCAGCACATGAATGGTACCAATCCTGTGACCCACCCCAATAACTTGTCCAACTTCAAGGTTTAGTGATGCCAGTTCACCACTTACAGGCGCTTTAAACTCAAGGGCATCAAGCCGTTTGCGAACTATGGTTAAATTTCGTTGTAGTCTTTCGGCATCTTCTTCAAGGGTTTTTATTTGGATTATTCTAAACGTTGAATCTTGCTTCCAGCTCTCGCGGAATAGGTTAATGCGTTCGTTGGTAAGTTCATAGGCTTCCTTCGATCGTTCATACTCATCTTTAGAAATATGGTTTTGTTCGTAAAGCACCTTGTTGTTATTATAGGTACGCTCGCGTTCTTTGAGTTCGTAAATAAGGTTGATAAGGCTACTTCGGGTATCGAGGGTTTGACGCTCCATTTGTAAACGAGTACTACGCAAATCATTTGTTGTACGCGACACGTTTGCCTCGTTATTCGAAATGTCTAGAATTAAGCTTGTATTGCTAAACCGCACTATTACATCTCCCTGTTTTACTCTACTTCCCTCTTTGATTAGTATTTCTTCCACTCGACTTCCACCCTCGGTTGCATCGAGAAAAATGGTTTGGATCGGTGCCACAGTTCCAATTTGTGTGATATAATCACGGAATAGATCTTCCTCAACGGTTTCAATGGTTAACTTGTCGATTTCAACGTTTAACTTCGAACTCTTATCTGCAAAGATGATGTAGTAGCCTATCCAAAGGACGAGTAAAGTGACTCCACTTACCCAAAGGATTTTTCTTAATGGCCATTTTTTCTTTTCAATTGGTCTATCCATTATACTTTTTTTTCTTTGGTTGGTAAAGGTATTTAGAGAATCTTATTTTCTTTAATTATTAATCATTTACAAAATGACGAATTATTTCAATTGATTGATGTCTTAACATTGATTTCTTAAGTTGTAATTTTCATAATAAATGTTAAAATGTTTTGAATTGTGAAATGAGAAAGTTGAATAGAGTTTCTCTTAAATCAGCAAATTCGTTTACACCTAGTGTTTGAATTATTAAAACATTAAATTTTAACTATTTGGATGTGCTTGTGATTAGTTTGTTTAAAATTAATTTTTAAAATTCTGCAAGTGGTTGAAAAAGGATGATGGAAGGTAGAAATAACCCACCAATTCATTATCCATAAAAAAGGATTGCTATTTTTCAAACCTCTATTCATATCTCAAACTCACAATGGGGTTCTGGCGTGCAGCTTTGTTAGCAATAAAGCCTATGGTTAGCAATGCAATTGTGAAAGAGGCAAAAGCGGCAAAGGCAAAAACCCATCCAAATAAGTTTACCCGGTAGGCAAAGAACTGGAATGCCCAGCTTAATGCCAACCACGTTATTGGTAATGCAATAATATTGGAGATTAACACTAACCTTAGAAATTCGTTTACAATAGTTCTGTAAACCTGAATGCTGTTTGCACCAAACGATTTTCTAATTCCAAACTCCTTGATCCTTCTGTTTGCGCTGTGTATTGCCAAACCAAACATTCCGATTGAAGAGATAAAGAACCCTAAAATAGTAATTAGCCAGAATATCGAATTGATGGACTTGGAGTTGTCGAGGGCCTCGAAGCTGGCATCGCTAATATTGAAGTACTCAAATTCGTAACCCGGGTTAAACTTCTCTAGTATCTTTCTGGTGTGCTCTTTTGCCTGAAAAACGTTCTGTTCCTGATGCTTAACAAATATCAAATTATTAACAGGGCTGAACTTGTATATTAGGGCATCGTTACTTACTGCTTTAAAATGGAATGGGAAAAATTTGATGTTATCCGTAACTCCAATTACAGTATAGTCCTCCCCCTGAAAGTAAAAGTTTTGCCCCACAGATTCTTGCCATTCCATTATTTCAGCAATTCCTTTGTTAATTACAATGCCATTCTGAGAATCAGTGGCGAATTCGCGACTAAAAAACCTGCCGTCAACCATTTTAATCTCCAGGAGATTAACAAAATCATAATCGCAGTAAATTATTCGGGCAATTTTGCTGTGATCGCCATCCCTTTTGCCCCAGTCAATATCTCCACGTTGGAGATTGACAGGTACCTCCGAGGCTGTTGCAACACCCTCGATAGTTGGATTCCTTAGCAGCTCTTCGCGAATTGTATTGTAGTTATTCCACATTTCTCCTCTGGTTGGTATTACCAGCATATTTTCCCTTTTAAATCCTAAGTCGGCAGTTTTCATGAACCTGAATTGCTTTGTAACAAAAATTGTGGTGACAATGAAGAAAACCGATGCAGTAAACTGAACAATCACCAGGAATCTCTTTAAACGACCACCCGATTGCAATGCCGCAACCCTGCGTAAAAACACATCTGCTGGTTTGAATCTTGAAACAATGAATGCAGGATATAAACCCGATACTAAGACAGTAATTATTAGAATAATGCTTATCTGAAACCAAAATGCCGGATCGAAGTAGTTAATCTTTAAAAAATTCCCGTCTAGCTGCATCGATACTTTTTTCAGAAGCTGTTCAGTTAAAGCTATTCCTATGTAAAAGGCAATAGCACACACGACAAAAGTTTCACCTAAAAACTGAATAATCAAATTCCACCTCGAAGCACCTACCACTTTTCGTATGCCTACCTCTTTTATTCTGGTTGTTGAGTTGGCGGTTGTAAGGTTTATAAAATTGATACATGCAATAAAAAGCATCAGCACCGCAATTATAGTGTTTATGTAAACACCAATAATATTCATCTCTTCTCCGTGTAGCCGAACCCTGCTCATGGGCTCAAGGTAGAACTTGGTTTCAAACTCCTTAATCTTATTTACAGCGTGTAAATCGTTGGTTATAGTTTGATTTATTTGTGAAATTGATTCGGGTGTATTTAGGAGTAGATAGGTGTAAAACATGGTTCCTTCGAATCCATTTATTGGAAATCCAATTTTAACCAAGTAATCGAAAGGAATTAGGCAACTGAACTGAATGTAGGAGTTTTTTGGAGGGTCTTTAACAACCGCAGAAACGGTGTATGGAGTTTCAGTATGAATAGTAACCGTTTTTCCCAAAGGATCCACTTCTCCGAATATTTTTTTTGCAAGACTTTCGGTTAGGACGATTGATTCTATCCCCTGAAAAATATTATTGCCAACCTTTGAAACAACCTGAAACGAGAATAACCTGAAAAAAGTGGTATCGACAGCAATGGCCTTCTTCTCAAAGAAGTACTTTTTTTGAATTGTAGAATCAATAACCGATTCCTCAACTCCAATGGTTATTTCAATGGGGCTACTCAGTCTGCAGGCATCGGTCACCTCGGGGTATATGTCTTTAAGGGTTTTGGCATAAGCACCACCAACCCTTGATGAAGTGTATTCCCCATTATTCATGAATAATTCCATTTTGAGCCTTGCCAGCATATCCTTATTCACATGGAACGTGTCGTACGATTTCTCATACCTGACAATAACCCAGAATGTGAGAAAGATTGAAAAACCTATGGCAAGCCCGACAATGTTGATAATCGAGATGGTTTTATTCCTCCACATAGATCGTAAAGCGGTTATGAGATAATTTTTGAACATGTTTTCGTGTTGTTTGGTTATCGGCAGTTAATATCCTGTACCAATTTAACAAATCGAATTCTGTGCCTAAAGGTATAAAGTAAAGAAAATCAATATATTTAATGTTAGATGCGAATATCTATTGTCGGAAAATCCGACAATAGTAGCTGTAAATTACAACAATAGAGTAAATTTACACAAAGATTAGGAATTATTGAATGAAGAAAGATGGACACATACTCATAGTGGATGATAATGAGGAGCTCTTGGTGGCATTTCGGTTTTACCTCGGCTCGTATGTCGAAAGAATTGAAACACTAAAAAATCCGAACCTCATCCCTTCCGAGCTGGAAAAAAAACAGTATGATTTAATACTGCTCGATATGAATTTCGGTGGAGGCAGAAGTTCGGGTAACGAAGGCCTTTTTTGGTTAAGAAGAATCCTTGACAGCGATCCAGATGCAACCGTGCTGATGATAACCGCATATGGAGATATTGATCTTGCAGTAAAATCGTTGAAAGAAGGTGCTCACGATTTTATTGATAAATCGTGGGATGAGAAGAAGATACTCGCAACTATTCTTTCCTCGCTTAAATTTCGAAGGGCTAAAGAGGAAAACATGAGGCTTAAAAAGCAGAATATCCAACTCTCATCCCAACTTTACGGCTCATCCGATTACTGTAAATGCCAGTCGAGAGCTATGAGGAAGGTTTACGAGATTGTTGAGAAAGTTGCCAAAACCCAAGCCAATATCCTGATTCTTGGAGAAAGCGGAACAGGAAAAGAGTTATTAGCCAGGGAAATACACAAAATGTCTTCGCGAAAAAACGAGATATTTGTCAAAGTTGATCTCGGATCGATACCCGAAACGTTATTCGAGAGCGAACTATTTGGCCATAAAGCTGGAGCTTTTACCGATGCAAAAACTGATAGAGAAGGGCGGTTTGAAGTTGCAAATGGAGGAACACTTTTCCTTGATGAGATTGGAAACCTAAACCTTTCATTACAGAGTAAGCTTTTATCAGCTCTTCAGAACAAAGAGGTTTTTAGGGTTGGCTCAAGTAAACCGCTCAAAATTGATGTTCGGATGATTTGCGCAACCAATATGTCCTTGGAGAATATGGTTAGGGAGAAGCAGTTCAGAGAAGATCTTTTCTACAGAATCAATTCCATTCAGATTGATATTCCGCCATTAAGGGAACGTAAGGAGGATATTCCACTATTGGCACAGTTCTATTTTCATCGGTTTGTGAAACATTACAACAAACCCAACCTGAAACTTGGTAATAGAAGCATAGATTCATTGGTAAAATATGAATGGCCTGGAAATATAAGGGAATTATCACATGTCATTGAGAAGGGTGTAATACTGACAGATGGTGATGAAATTTTACATTCAGATTTTTTTCCAAATCTTAAGGACAAGCCCAAGCAACTTATTTCTGATAATTTCAGCATCGAGGAGCATGAAAAAGTTCTCATAGCAAAAGCGCTGGAATACTACAGGTGGAACTTAACCATAACAGCGGAGAAATTGGGCATCAACCGATCGACATTGTATGCAAAAATTGGCAGGTATGGTCTTAAACAGGTATAAGTTAACTATTGTTTTAATAGTTATTGCTATGGCATTAACTGCCATTGGTTTAGGCTGGTCGCTGAATAATTTAACTAGACCTTTTACCCTTTCGGGATTTGTAGTTATGTTAATTCTGGAAACTATTTTTCTTTTTCAGCACGTAAATCTGTTAAAAAGGGATTTTTCTAGATTTCTAGATGCAGTAAGGAACGAGGATCCATCTTTACTATTCAATGCCCGCTTGGATGATCCTTTCTTTCGATCGTTGCACCAGGATTTTAATGATATCATTACCAATTTTCGTTTGGTTAGAAAGGAGCGTGAGCTAGATCGTCACCTTTTTAGCATTATTTTTAGCCAGGTATTGGTTGGGATTCTTGTTTTTAATTCTCAGGGCAAAGTTAGGCTTATTAATAATGCGCTTCAAAAACTTCTTGAAATCAACCCCCTGAAAAAGATTTATGATGTAAACCCGATTGAAGAAGTACTTCAAACTCCCATTAGGAATCTGAAACATGGTGAGGAGCGAATGGTAAATATCAACTGGAATGGATTGCAAAAGAATATTGCCATGCTAGTCTCCAGATTTAAGCTGGATGATGAAATGATTGTTCTGGTAACTTTTAGCGACATCAGCCGTGAGATTGACAGAAAAGAGATTGAGACCTGGCAACGGATAATCAAGGTTATGCGTCATGAAATTTTGAATTCCATTAGCCCGGTGCGAATTCTAACCTCGAGTCTGATAGATGAGATTGAGAGGTGCAAAAACGAGAGTGAAGCGATTACTTTCGAAAGACAAACAGTAGATAAACTATTGCTTGGATTGAACACAATAAATAAGAGAGCCGCTGGTTTGGCAAAATTTGTTGAATCATACCGCGATTTAACCCAAAGCATCAAGCCCATCTTTACCAACCTTCAGGTTAACCATTTGATAGATAACGTAATTGCTCTGTTCAAGGAACAACTTGAAAAAGATGGAGTGACAGTTGTCGTTCAAATTGATAATCCAACCGTTACAATCCTTGCCGACGAAAGGATGGTGGAGCAGCTGTTGATTAACCTAATGAAAAATTCGCTCGAAGCGTTGAAACGTATTGCTAATGCAAAAATTACATTAGACTTAACGGAAAGCAACGAGGTTGTAACCCTAAAAGTAATTGATAATGGAGTTGGAGTTCCAGAGGAAATTATTGGTGATATATTCACCCCTTTCTTTTCAACAAAAGAAAACGGAACAGGGATTGGACTAAGCCTGTCACGTCAGATAATGCAGCTCCATGAGGGAAGTATCCGGGTGAACTCAACGGAGGGGAAGGGGACAACATTTGAGCTGATTTTTAAGAATGGTAGGACTGCTTGAGTCAAAACATTAGTTTAATGCCTTTTTCTATTAGTCTCAGTTTTACGATGATATTTGTGGAGCCCCGATTACGATTTCAAAAAGTCACCATCAATAATCAAAAGTTTTACTCCATTCTCGGTTGATGATCTGTGGGAGCTCACATCATCCGAAACGACATAGGTCATCCCTTTTGTTAAAACCTGTTTGCTACCGTTGTACAATTCGCTTACAAATTCACCCTCCAAACAATGCACAATATGGCCCTTTTGGCACCAGTGATCGGCTATATACCCTTTTGAGTATTCAACTATCCTAACCCTTAACCCTTCGAATTGGAGTGCTTGCCAGAAAGCAACTCCTGTTACACCCTTATGTTCAGTTTTAGGAATTCTGTTCCAATCGATAATCTGATATTTAATGGTTGAGTTTTTCATATTCAATAATTTTAATTTATTGTTGGTTTACCCCATCGCCCTTGCTACCAACTCCTGTCGTGTGGTAACAAAGAAAAGAAATTGCTATGAGAATGCCATACGATAAAACCGAGCGAACTCCCGATAAAGATCATCTGGACAAGTTGTGCAAGCTTGCCTGCCTGCAAGCAGGCTCGGCGTAGCTAATCGGTAGCGAGGGAATAGAATGATCAAGTAATCAACTATTTAAAGCCTTTATAACCTTTTCTCTGTAACCTCTGCTAATGGGTAATTCAATCCCACCCAAATCAACCGAATAGGTTGTAAAGGACTTAATCTCTTTGGTTGATACCATGTACGAATTGTGTATTCTGATAAATTGCATTTCCGGAAGATTTTTTTCCCACGAAACCAGACTGCCCCTGATCATAATCTTTTTCTCCTTCGTGTGAAATTTTAAGTAGTCTCCATCGCTCTCTATATACCTAATTTCATTTAGATGCACTTTGTGGGTTTTGCCGCTATCCTTCAGGAAGACAAATTCATCCTCCTTTGCCAGCTCTTTTTCAGTTGGTGCTACAACTGCTGATTTTGCAGCTACTTTCAGGTAATGATTGATTGCTTTTAGAAACCGTTCGAACGAGATGGGTTTTACCAGATAATCAATAGCTTGGATTTCGAAACCCTCGGGAGCATACTCCCGGTAGGCTGTGGTGAATATTATTGATGGTGGGTTAACCAGCGATTTTGCAAATTCAATTCCATTTATCTCAGGTAGGTTTATGTCGAGAAAGATCAGGTCAACCAGATTCTGATTCAAGTAAAGCAATGCCTCCGTGGGGCTATAGAATTCAGCAACAATGGAGAAACCAGAAATTTTTGATAGGTACTCCCTGATAACATCCCTTGCAATGGGTTCATCGTCGATAATAACACACAGAATTTTCATGGCCTTTTACCTATTTGTGAGCGTTAATCGAACATAAAAGGAGTTCTCGTTAATCTTTGTTGAAAGGTAGTACATATTTGGATATAAAAGACTTAGTCTTCGTTTAATATTTTCCAAACCAATTCCTTTACCGCTCATTTTTAGGTTGTCGGCAGCATGTGTGGGGATGCTGTTCTCGATCTCAAAAAACAATTCGTCTTGTCCAACCGATAGCTTAATGCTAACCCACGGGTTATCAAGCGTTTTTGCAACCCCATGCTTGAAGCTGTTCTCAACAAATGTAAATAGTATCAAGGGTGCAACAAAAGAGTTCTCAATTTTTCCTTCGGTTTCGAATTTTATGCCTATTTCCTTTCCCCATCTTATCTTTTCCAACTCAATGTAGCTGTTAATTAATTGCATTTCGTGGCTAAGCGGATAGAAATCCTTTTTAGTTTCGTAGATCACATAGCCCAGTATTTCGGATAGGAGTAGAATTGCTTTTGGGGCTAGATCCGATTTTTTTAACGACAAACCGTAAATGCTATTCAGCGTATTGAAAAGGAAATGAGAATCGATTTGATTTTTTAGGGCAAAAAGTTCAATCTCCCTTTTCTGATTTTCAATTGCTTTTATCTCATCTTTTTCTTTATTTCTTTCAAATATTAACTTTACTGAAAGAGTAATAGCAACCAGGGCTAAAGTAATAAAGTAAACTAAAAGAAGTTCGCTTGTAAATATCCTTGAGAAGGTTACGTTTATTCCTGAAAGTATCATAACAATCAACCTAAAAACAGGAATAGCATAAATTATTGAAAGGATTGCCAGCGTATAAAAAAGGGGTTGTTTCCCTGCTTGATAATACTTCCTGAAAAGAAACGAATTAGTAAGGTAAACAAGAAAAACTTGCGATGCTAAGGTTACTAAATGATGATAGGGCATTGAATACGAAATACTATAAAAACGCACAATCTGGTAGTAGCAGAAACCATAGATCAACCAGAAAATAAGATTAAGGCTTAAACTATATACGTTTTTCTTCTCCATAGCACTCAAATTTAACGAATTAATGCAATATTGAGCGAAAAATGCGATGGATTGCTAATATTATGCTATAGTTGACAATAATTAATAAATTCTCGCCTCAAAATATTCAACCATCGCATAAAAGATACCAACAATAGACAAAATTTGATTTGCCTATTGTACGATTTTATTTTTGTTGAAAATTAGCAATCTAAAATCAAAAGATATGATCAGGTATATACTGGTTGACAGCATAAAAAGGGTAAAGTTACTCAGCACATACTCAATAGTTAGAATTGTGAGTCTTACTGTGGGGTTTTTGTGCCTCATGATTTTTAGCGCAATTCTGCTGAATGAGTTTTCGTACGAAAAATACAACCCCAATAGGGATCGTGTATTCCGATTGATAATGAACGATAAGGAACAGGGTAAAACTATTGGGTTTCATGCTGGAGCCGCATTAGACCTGTTAAAGGATAACTTCCCTCAGATCGAAAAGATTGTTAGGGTGCTCATCTTTGAGCATACCGTCAAGCTTGAGGACAAAGATCCATTTAATGCTCATATCATAATTGCCGATCCAGGCTTATTCAGCATCTTCAATTGGAAAATGGAAAATGGTGATGGCGATGAATTGCTAAAATTCCCCGACAGGATATTTTTATCAAGAAGCGAAGCCAAAAGATTATTTAACGATGAAGATCCCGTGGGTAAAACATTTCTGATTAATAATGCGATGCAATACACAGTTGGTGGAATTTTTGAGGATATTCCTGAGCTATCGCATCTTAAGTTCGATTACTTGGTGTCAACCGAATCGAGAAAAACAGCGAGATTCCTAACAGATTTTTACTACAAAGCAGCAATTTTTTATCTAGAGTTGAAAGATAAAAATTTAAAGGCAGAAACGGAAACAGCAATCACCGTTTATATTACAAAATACTTTAAAGTTAGCAGCGATCTTTACTCGTTTAGGCTACAGAATCTGGCTGAGATATACCTTAATTCAACCGACATACAGCAACATCCTTTTATTAAAAGTGGCAATTACCAGCTGGTACTTTTTATGCCGTGGATTGCTTTACTGATTCTTGCCATCGTAATCGGTAATTTTATGATTCTAGACATTGGCAACAACATATCGAATATTTTTAGGATAGGAATGTTTAAAGCTTTTGGAGAAAAGAAGAAAGTTCAATTCCTGAAATTTTATACCCAAAACTTGATCTACTTTGTATCAGCAGCTTTAATTACACTACTGGCAATCTATTATCTTGAAGGTAAACTCTTGAATCTAAGTTTTATCAACTTAACGGTTGGCAACATATTCTCGTTCAGGAATATTGCAATACTTATACTTATTGTGTTTTTGATACCCTTGATACCTGCTTTCTATTCCCTTAAGCTGGCCAATAGCTTTAGCATTCCCGATGCGTTGAGGTATAAGAGTTCGAGAGTTGTGGAGCTAAAGGTTGCTGGAAGTAGCTACTCGATGAATTTACGTAGGTTAATGATAGGATTTCAGCTTTTCACTTCCATGTGTCTTTTAGTTGCTTCAATAGTTGCCGGTAAACAAATCAGCCATCTTTCTAACATGAATTTGGGATTCAATAGGCACAACATTTTGGTTTTAGAAAATGACAAAAAAGGACAAAAAAAACCATACCAACGGTACGATTTGTTGCTAGAAATGTTAAAAAAATCACTTTTGATCGAGGGCTTTGCCTCATCATCGAACATGCCGCTTAACTGGATTTCGAACATTACACAGGTTCGGCAAACGGATCAACCTGAAGAAAAAGAAATTCAGATTGGCTACGTTGGTGTTGATTTTAATTTTTTTAATGCGATTGGTGCAAAAGTTATTCAAGGTAGAACTTTCGATGAATCCATTGCGTCCGACTCAATTTCAAATGTTGTTATTAATAATACTTTGGCTAAAACTCTTGGAGGCGAAATTGTTGGAAAGAACCTTGTGGGATTCTGGGAGGAGAAGGAGAAAACCGTAATAGGCGTAGTGGATGATATCTATTTCGGCAATCCTAACAAGCTGCCAGAGCCCATGGCGTTTGTTGTGAATGAACTTGGTTCTGCCGAATATTTATACATCAGGTACCGCGAAGAGGCATTTCCCGAAGTATTCGAAGAGGTTCAGAATAATTGGAAAAGAATTGATTCATCGGTTCCATTTAGTCACTATAATTTTGACGATTTTTTTAGAACAACATTCCGAAAGGAGTCGGCAATAAAAAGCATACTTTTAATATCTTCATTAATCAGCATCCTCCTCTCTGTGGTTGGTATTATTTCTGTATCGTATTTGATATCAACATCAAGAATTAAAGAAATGGGAATCAGACGAGTACTTGGTGCAAGCTTTGGACAATTATTCGGAATCTATATCAAGGAATTCTTAATTCCCCTTGCAGTAGCAGTTATGCTGGCTTTTCCTCTATCGTACATTGCGCTTAACGATTGGTTAACTAAGTATGCCAATAGGGTTGTGATTAGGGTCGACAGTTTCCTTTATGCTATAATCTTTATTTCAGCTATTTTATTGATTGTTAACATGGTTTCAACCCTCAATGTTACCAGAAAAAATTTGGTTGATAAACTTCGGTATGAATAATTTAATATTTTCAAATAGCTTACTATGAAAACAATAAAAACATTAGCAATCTTTTTAGTAGCCCTATCGATATATAATTTATCATTAAATAGATTATTTGCACAGGTGCAGGATCAGAAAAAATGGAGTTTTACTCAGAAAGATACTATTATAATTGAACACTCATCAGGAAGTAAGTTTAATTTTACAACTGGAAATTCAAAAATTATAGAAATTGAATTAATCCATAGTAATGATCCAATTTTTACATATACCTTAAAAGAAGAAAAAAATAAAATTGTTCTGAATGAAGACGTTTTAAATTATAATGGAAATAAACCTACCCCTAAAAGTTGTCTATATTGGAATTTAGTACTACCTAAAGGTATTACCATTATTTCAGGAGGTGGAAATGCTGATTTATCTGTTAAAGATTTTACAGGAACTATTATCAATACCGGATCACAGTGCCATGCAAAAATCAGCAACTCAAAATGTAATATTAAAATGTGGGTTTCACAGTGTAAAGTCGAGTTAGAAAATTGTGCAGTAAGTTTTGATATAAGTTGCTCACAAGGCGATTTATATGCTGATGAGATAAGTATAACAGGGAAAAGCAGTTTTACTACAGGTTATGGCTATGTGGAAGTAGAACTATCAAAACCACTCAGGACTGACTTAACGTTAAGTTCAAATTTCGGAACAGTAATTCTTGATTTTAATGGAAACCCGGTAGAAGGTAATTTTGAGTTTATTGCCAGGGCAGATAAGGGAAAGATTGTGTGCCCCTATAAATTTGATTCTGAATATGTATTTAAATCAAAAAAAATGATCTATAAAAACGATGCTGATTTTAAGGAACTGGTTGATTATTATGTAAAATGTTTTGTAAGAGGCGATCAGAAACCTAAAATTGAATTAAAAACAGTTACAGGGAAAGTTAAGGTGGTTGGGTAAATACTACTGGTGATAGTTGAATAATTATAGTTGTACTACAAATTAATATTATATCTATTAAGGTTAAAAATGATATTATTGCTATTCAATCGATTGGAATATTTTATTTACAATGATATTAATAATGTTATTCTAGTTCTGACCAGCCTGCTGCCAGTTAAAACCCGAATGCCAACAGGTTGCCTGCGAAACAATTACCGAGAGCTAGAGCGAAGCGCCATCACTATAGTTAATGTAGTGCCAGGTGCGGTAACCAATGGTAAATCGATGATGAACTGCAATATATTCTCAGCATTAAGCCAGCTGCTATAAAAGCTGCTTGGGCTGGTTCCATTCTAGCTATTCCCCATGACCATAATTAGAAACTGCTTTACGGTATTGTTTGCCACTTGGTCGCTGGGAAATTAAACTATCCCATTCAGGAATTTGCTAATGGGGTCGTCAATATTATCGAGGTAATTCTTATCAACTGCAATCCCAACAAGTATTCCAATAATACTTTTAGTAACGGAGTTGACATGCTTAAGGCTATCGGCACCATATCCGTTATAGCCAAAGTATTCCTCGGCAACAATAACTCCTTCTCAACAAACAATCAGGCTTATGGCACCTTCAACCCCCTTCATGTCGTTAAAAGCATCCTCAAGCAATTTAGAATCAAAACCATAATCTGAAGCCAAAGGGAACCTGATATTTTTATTGCTTTTGTTACAGGAACAAAATGGAGTAATTGTTAAGATGGTAAAAAGTAACAGATTCTTAATCATGGCTTTGTTCAATTTTTTGGTTGGTCACAAAAATCCTCAACGTTTGAAAGTTCACCGAGTTACAGATATCATTAATAACATTCGTATAGTCTGGATCGTGGCTCATAATCCCATCTCTAATAAGAAAAGTATTATAACCTCTGTCGGTGCCTCCAAAGTAGGTGGCAAGCACACAAGCAGTAGCACTTAATCCACATAGGTAGATGGTGTTACAATTTAATTCTTTCAATGTTTTATCGAGATCCGTTTTAGTAAATGCACTTGGGTAATGCTTGTGAATCATTATATCCGTGTCTTTTATTATTACCGAACTGAGGTACTTAAACCCTTCTGAATCTTCGGCAGGACCCCAGATCGGATTGCTATGGTAAACACGGATTATTGGTAAGTTTTGCTGGCGAAAGGTCCAGATCGATCCGTTAATAACCTGAAAAGCATACTTCTTCTCCTGCTCCGACATCTTTGGAATATACTCATTTTGAATGTCGATAATAATAAGCGCCGATTTCATTTTGTTTTCCGTGCCCTGATTTTGGGCACTAGCAATGTATGATAAACATACCAGAACTAGTAAAATCAGTTTGTTCATAATTGTAATGATTTAATGTTTCACTGCTGAGTAATTATCTTATTCTTGTTTACATATCCCAATGGCATAATCCAGCCATATTCGTTCGATATAGTTTCTGGTATTCGCTTTTAAAGTCTCTAAGGTTTTTATTCTAATATCCTTCGCGGCCTGATTTGCTGGTTCATTCGCCAGAATTATCTCCGTTATATGCAGTACTTTAACATATTCTTTATCCTCCAGTAGTTGTTTTGCCCTTTTTATGAGTGGGTCAATGCCTGTTATTTCAACTAGATCGGGAAAAATGCTTGCTATTGATTCTGAGTACATCGTAGCAGGATTCTCATCAAACCAACCCACATACTCCTGGTAGATACCACGTATTGTCCATTCAATTTTACCAAAGTATAGTGCAAATTCATATTCCTGGGGTACATTAATGGTTTGCATCAGGGTGTAAACATCTTTCCCCTCGTTTATGCCTTTTACAGTCTCATTGTAGATGTATTTCAAGCCATCTCGAAAATTCCCTACAGTACTTTCAACATCCTTTTTTGATTCAATTGGGATCCCGTGCCCCATCAAAAAAAGTTCAGGATTGAAGGAAAGTGCTGTATCAAGGGTATGAATATACCCCTTTATTGGCCGAATCATTGTTCCACGAAAGGTGGAGTTGTTAATAAAGTATTCGTAGTAATTATCACCAACCAGCACTGCTGAAAGTTCTGGTATCCATATTGTTGTATGATCGGGTGTTTCACCCGGGGTGTGAATCATGTTGAAATGAATTCCACCCAATTCATACGTGTAACTATCGGCAAAAAGAAAGGTTGGCTCATTTCGCGAGTCGGCTTTAATTTCAACTTCGGTTGGAATGGGTTTTCGGGCCCATATTGTCCCTTTGCGTGCAAAGAAGGGCGCGAATTCGGTAATGTATTCGAAGTATTTTGGGTATTCTCTTTGTGCAATTACAGGGATTTCCTTCTCTTCTCGCCAAAGGGCGATATCATCGGAATGATCCTGATGGGCATGGGTAAGCAGGATTGCCTTTAGGGGATATTTGTCAATTATTTTTTTATAGAATTCGGGTGCTACTGCCGCCCCAGCAGGATCGACAAGTACACTACCTTCACTTGTTGTTATCAAATACGAGTTGCAAGAGCCCTCAATTCTGTAGAGGTTTACGGTAAGTTGCAAATAATCGAGATATGTATCGAAAAGCCAACTTTTCAATGGTTCGGCTATTGTTATTTTATTCATCCAGGTTGGAATCCGACTCCACGCATAATCAAAGATTACTGCACTTAGCTCGTTTATCGATGATACTTTTTTGCTTTCGGGCAACTGATCGTGCTGGTTAAAGGGGTAGCTGCAAGTTATTGGAATGGGTTTTATTCGACTGTCTTTTATTCTTGATGCAACTATTCCGCTTAACACAGCCTGATGCAAAAACAAACGCTGTCGGAAAGTTGTACAGCAATTTTTCTGATAGATATCATCCTTCAACAGGGTTGTAAGTTGTGCGGCCCAATCCCTACATAGTCCCAATTTTGGATTAACTGAATAAACCTCGCAATTGTAATAGGGTTGGATTTTTACACCATCTACAACAGTTTCTATTGTCTGAACTGCTTTGTAGTTTAGCTTATTCACCTTGTAAATTGGAGCCCAATAGTCGTTTGGTTCAACGCCAGGTGCTAATCCAATATTATTGACCAAAGAAACAGGCCGCAATGCTACATCAAATGCTCCCTTCAGATCGAGTGATTCGAGAGAATTAAGTACGATTACTCCAGGGTCAAGCCAAACCAGAGATTGAACATCCATTTTAACTAGTTTCTCAACTTGCGAAGCTGCAAAAGCTTTGACAGCTAAAGGATAATCCAAAAGTGACCTTTCAATTTCAAGCTTTAGTAACTCTACATTATTCCCTTTTAGTGAATTGCCTGAGATTTTATCAGGCTCTGTAAGAACCACATAAACCTTGCAGTTGCTATACTCGCCTGCATTATCGCTAATACTTTTTATCATTGCTTTTACCGATCGTTCCTGTTCCCTGGAGGAAACATAGGTCATTATAGCAACCTGAGCTGGTGACGTTGTTGCCAAGAGGTTTGGACAATTTAATAGGAAAAGGGTAAAAAAACAGTAGATTATTTTCATTCTAATTTGATATTGCAATTCGTAATAATTTCATTATTAGCGACAAATACTAATTTATTTATTGAAGTAGGTTTTCACCTTTAAATTTTTAACAACAGATTATCTCCTAGAAATAGTTGAATGAAATTCTCCCTCCAATCCTTTCTGAAATAGTCGATTGCTCCTTGACCCGTACAATGGGAAGGGGCAATAGCCTTAATGCCTGATTGTTTTAAAAAATCTGAGATTTGTTCTATTTCTTCCAATGTCTTTCTTTCTAGGTGAAATCCTCCGACCAGTAATTTTATTTCCCTGCGGGGGAATTTCTCATTGACGAGTTTAACTATGGTTTCAATTCCAGGATGAGAACAACCTGTAATAACTACAAGACCTGCTTTTGTATCTATAATCATTGCCTGCTCGGCAATAGTCGTATTCTGAAATACAGAGCTCATTTCTCCTGTTGTCCAGATACCAGGGTATAACTCCCTAAAGGAATCGATAGCTGAGTACTTTAATCGTGGCATCTGCTGGATAATGCCATCAACCGATGATTTGGGAATAAATGTATTCACCTGAAAACCCTTAACCCCTGCCGCACCAGGCATTCCATAAATGTGATCCCAATGGTTATGAGAGATAAAGATATCGGTTACCCGGTTATAGTCTAGTTTCATCTTTGTTAAGTTTTCAAGTAGTACCTTGTAGTCGCTACCGGTATCGAAAAGTATTACCTTATCATCAACCTCTATCCATGCAGAAAAACCTGGTCCGGCTTCAAGAATTGTGTCGGTTGAACAGTTATTGAAAGGAATGGCAATTCTCAGGTTTTCTGCTGAATAGCCTTGTTTAGCTTCCTGGGCATTAGCAGAAAAACTAGTTGATAATACTAAAATTCCAGATAAAATAAATAGTCGTGTTTTCATAGTATATATTTTAAAAAAAATAAATTTATATCTTAGGTCTAAGTTCTTCAATAACCTTTGTAGAAACCCAGTAAAGGTCTCCTTTGTCTGTTTCCATCACATTGCTTGAAAAAAACAGAAACCTGCCATCATATGTAATTCTGGGCGCAGAAAAGATATCATCAGGTTTTATGCCCAGTGCTTCATTAAGGTTCAAAACATTAGACCATTTACCATCAGGCATTTTAAATGATACATACATTTCGGAAACCATTTTATTATTCCTATTAAAAATGCGATCCACGATAATGTAGCTTTCATCAGGTGAAATGGATGGGTGTCCAGTAGGTTCAAGATAGTTTATGCCGCAATCCAGGAGTTTTGCCTCATCAAACGAGTCATTCAATTTAGCTGCCGAATATATCTTTCTTGTAATATTGCTAACAAAGAATGCATTGCCTGCATTTGAAAATGATATTTGAGCAGGACGGTGGTCGTTTATTGAGTTGGGTAAATAAAAAGGTTCACTCCAGCCAGAATCATTTTTCTCGACATACCATAAATTTGGGAGTTGGCATAAGGTGGTAGTTCCGGGTAAAGGCCTACATGACATATAATATAACCTTTTTCCATCGGGAGAGAAGGTTGGCTGACCCTCGAAGCAGTTATAACTGAACGAGGCTCTTAAAGGATTAATTAACACACCATTTTCGACTTTTGAATAATAGATACAATCGTTTCTTTTATTTGGTGTTCGACGCATAAAGAATATTTCTTTACCATCAGGTGAGATAGTGGGTTTAAATTCTTTTCCATTCTCGATAGAAATAATATCCGGTGCCAACACTTCTGGAATACTTCCCGGTGGTTTATGACCGAGATAAGGTTCTGTTGATCTTGGGAAATCAATTTGTTGTGCACTAGCTGAAAATAAGCAAAGTACCGTAATGGTTAAAATAATAAAAGTTGATTTCATTTTAATCAATATTTTAATTGATAATTTGTCTGCAAGTTAAAGGTATAATATCTAATCTTCGGGTTGAATTTTATTAAGGGTATTCCAAACTGCCTTAATATTTTCACTATGCATTTCCTTTAGCGTATCTTCCTTTATACCTGATTTCAGAATATATGAAAATCTTTTTTCAAACAAAAAAACACACCATATTTGCTCCTTTAGATATAAGATACTTCGCTATTCCGGCTTTGTTGTGCGTTCGTGTAATTAAATTATTTCATAATATTTAAACTATTCATGCTGATAACTTTAACTCCCATTTCTTTAAATATCACCATCATACTGTCAGTCTTTCTTTCAGATTTGGAAATGACGGCCTCTTCAATAATATTTACCTTATATTGTCTGATTTGAGCAGCTTGTACAGTAGTATTAACACATCCTGCAGCGTCTAATCCAACAATATACAATTCATTAACCTTATTTTCAATTAGGATGTTATCTAATTTTGTTTTTCTGAAAGAGTCCTCGCCTGTTTTGATAACTTCTAGATTTGAAATAACTTCTAGCCGTTTATCGTACTTTGCTTGAGGACTACCTTTTACATATGCATTATTTATTAGATTTACAAAGGGATTTGCAATTACACTTCGAACATAAATAATAGGATAGTCATGTACTTTAAAGCTGTCAATAACTTGGTTAATATTAGAAATTAATTTCTCTGAATTTTCCTGAAGGCTTGGAAATATTGAATAATCCCCTGTTATGCTCTCCTGAATATCAACAACTAATAGTGCAGAATTAGGTTCACCATAGTTCTCTATAGCTTGTCCTTCTGATACAATATGTGCATTTTGAAATAAAAGTATTATACTTACAATTGTAATTAGTATGAAAAGTGTTATTGTTCCAATAATACCCCAAATGATTTTCTTTATTATTCCTTTTTTCTTAGCCATGATTTTACTTTTTTATTAGGATTATTTATTTACGTTCATGTCTCTAGTTTACATGACGCACAACTCCCTATTATCTATTATTCCAAGCCCTTTAAGTATTGTGGCATTGTAAATTACTGATGGAACCGTTCTCTCAAAATGTAATGGGTTTTCAACCGAGGTAACACTCCCCACCAGGTAAAAGCACGAATCGGCCGACAACCTCCCAATTCTGATTATCTCCATTCCAACATAATCTTTATATCCTAAATCAATGCCGGTTATAAATATTCCATCTTCAAATCTTTCAATTCGAATCGGAAACCAATGATAAAATAATTTGTGGGTACATGGGAAAAGATAAGTATGGCCATCGCCAAGACTTGCAACCAACTGCATAGTCTTTACTATTCGTTCCTCTTCTGAAAGATTCTCAAGGTTGTTTTTTATCTGGCTTGCATTATTCAAAAAGGATTCCCTCGAAATCCTGAACCATGGATTGGGGTGAAAATCTTCGACCTTATTTACAATAAAATCGATATCATTTTGCCATTCGGCAATGGTATTGTTTTGTGCAATGCTTCCGGATACAATAATTAATACAAGGAATAATAGCAGATTATTCTTCATTTTTTTCAATTATTAATATTTCAATAAGATTTTTCCATTTTTTGAATACAGCTAAGTCTTATTTGGTTTTTTTCAATGGAATGTTCTTAAAATGCGGATTGTTTGTTCTTAAATCAACACATTCACCATCAGATGTAAAGAACAATCCTGGCAGATATTCCTCACATTTCAAATCCCTTGCTGTCAGGTATCCATTTTTAATTGAAATGTTAATTTTAAATACTGATGTGTCCTGTAATTCGCCATATTTATACCTGCAATAAGTACCAAGATATTTTGACCATTCTTTCTTATTTGGACCAAAAGGATCATTTGGGCCATAATTATATTCAAATACATGTCTGCATCTACTACCCACAGCACGATGTAATTGCATTAGAGATGGCCTTTTACCCTCATGATATGGTTTTAAAAACCTGATTTCGCTATATTTTCCAAGCATACCCACAAGCTCTCCATTATCAAGATAAAAAGTTAGCGGATAGAATCTTTCGCCAATGCCATATCCAAGAATACTGTCTTTGTAAAATATCGAACGGCTATCCCATGGTGGTCCGTAAGTACCAATTACCCCTTTTACTCTTTCATCATCATATGCAAGTAATGTCATTGATTCAACTTCTGATGGGTCAACAGGTGTTTTACCATAATACTTTGAAAGCACATCTTCTACAATAATCTTAAATGCCATGGCTGATAAGTTCGTTCTGGAATCAAGATTCTGATCATTGGTTATAAGGAAGATTCCCAGGTTTTTTTCAGGGTACATTATCATATTACTGCTAAAGCCATAACCTCTTCCTAATTTATAAGCTAAATAACTGTCACAAACCGGTTCAATCTCAAGATTTATGCCTTCTCCAGCGCGCTGGTTTGGGCAAGCATACTGAATTTTATACATTTCTTTAAGCAAGTCTTCTCGCAGTAATCTCTTGCCATTAACAACGCCATTGTTTAAAAAGAATTGAATGTAATTAACCATATCATTTAAACTCATATACTCGGCTCCAGCACCCAACATCGGAATGTAAAGCGGATATTTTCCGGTAAACGGGACTACCCGGTTCTTATTTTTTTCAATCTCAACAAAATCCAGGGAAGCATTTTTCATTCCTAAAGGAGTAAAAATTCGCTGTTTCACATACTGCTCGAAAGGCAATCCTGATTTTACCTGAAGGATATATGCTGCCAAATCAAGACCAAGATTGGAATAAGCAAACCTTGTCCCAACAGGATAACGTAGCCAAGTATCAGAAATACTTTTTATATGTTCTTCAAAATTTTTGCAAAGAGTAAAACTACTTCCAAGAGGTGCTTCATGCGTAAAACCAGCCCTATGTGTTAATAAATGTCTTATTGTTATAATTTCACCTGGAAATTTGTCGTATATACTGTTCACCTTAAATTCAGGTAAGTATTTTTTTATAGGAGTATCCAAATCTAAGAACCCATCCTGAACTGCGGTGAGAATAGCAACTGTTGTTACCGTTTTACCCATCGACTGAATACTAAATATAGTAGATGGATTAATAGCATTTGATTTTGTGGTATCAGTAAATCCAATAGTTTTAGACCACAGAATACTTTTGTCATTTACAATAGCAACAGAAATACCGGGAATTTCTGTTTCCATTTTATCAGTTTCAGAAACGAAGAGGCTATCAATTTTTTGTATGATTTCTTTTGTTATCGAAACATATAAATCCTTTGTGTCTTGTGCAGCATATGAGTGATTTAAACATAAAGCTGCACACAAAATAGTAATAAATGTAGTTTTTTTCATAGTCGTTGTTTTAATTGAAAGAAAGTAAAACACCTTAATGACCTGTTATATATATTATTGCTGCACAATTATATACTTTTTCTGCCAGTTGCATTATGCATCTGCAAAAAGTTTTAGCAATTGACCAAATGATTTTCCAGAAATGGTTTTTTGTAAATTTTCTTGAATAGAACTACGAATATCTCATAAACCAAACCAAAAAACAATTTTTCCGTGAAGTGTATAGATAAAATTATTGTTTTTACACTACATAAAAATTAGAATAGCTGTAAATCCAATATAAATAAAAATCAACCTTCGAGATAACATATTAAGCTTATCCTCATTCATTTTCATCTTTTTATAGAATCTGTTTGTAAGCCAAACAGCAATTGGTATGAAAAACAATGCTGTCCCGATTCCTGCCAAAACATCACTTAAGAAGTGTGCTTGCTGTGCAATTCGAGAGTAACAGACTAATAATGCTGTTATTAAGGCTAGTATTTTGAAGATGTTAGTAATAATACTTTTGCCTGAGGCCATAAAAACAAACGGTAATGCTAAAGCCATACTCTTTGCTGCATGTCCTGATGGAAAGGCAGGTGATTCATGAATACTTTGGATTGCAATTTGACCTGACAATGCAATTACTGGTCGGGCTTTATCAATTAGTTCTTTTAATAAATCACCACCAATAGTAGTTAGAGCAAAGGAAATGATAAATAGAAGAAATAGCAGTCTTTCTTGTTTTAACTCTTCATATCTAATCGACAGGACTAAAAACAAGGCATAGATCGCCGTAATAAATGACATCCCATAGCGAGACAATGCTTTAACAAATCGAAGATATAGTTCATCCTCATAAACGAAGTTAAAGTATATTACAATATTGCTATCCAAAATATTTTGTTTCCACAAAATTATGGCAATAATATAAAACACTATGAATGCTGAGAAAACCGCAACTATTTTGGTTTGACTGATTTCGATTTGGATCGGTTCTTCAAAATTTGTATGGTTATTCATCTAAACTTCAAGTTTAACTAAGAATTTAAAAATAAAACTATCGAACCAATTACTCCAATTAAGTTACCTGCCATATGAACAATAATTGCATAGGCATTATTTTGATTTTTTTCCTGATAATATCCTGCAATCAATCCTAGTAATGTCGTAAAAATTACTACTCTCACCAAAAATAGCCCTCCTACACCTGTTATGATTAATATCAAATGTGATAATCCAAATGCAATGGCACTAATAATTACTGAAAGGCTAATTCTTCTCTTAAAAATAATTATCCCTTTTGCATTAAGGGGTTTTAAAATGTTTAAAAGAAACCCCCGAAATAAAAGTTCTTCTGCAACACTTGCATAAATAAATATGAAAATAAAAGTTTGTACTGGATTCATTTTCGTAAGTATGGGGTGAGGTTCAATTTTTTCTCCAAGTGCTTTTGAAAGTATCATTAAGGAAAAATTTGTTATAATGGTTGCTAGTATTCCAAACAGTATTGGTTTACCTATTTTCTTGAATTTGGGTAGTGAAATTTTATAGTCAACGTAATTTCTTAACCCATAAATCACAATAATTGAAAGTAACAACATTATTGTATGTGTTAAAAATGAATTTAAAATTAAACCCATTTTAAGATTCACTTTCCCTCCTATGAATGTAGCGATTATAAAAATTACTATTGAGATCACCAGTCCGGCTGAAATTTGTTTGTTAGTTTTCATGTGTTTACCTTTTTAAGTTGTTAAATTAATAATCCAATGATGATATACTGTTATAAAGAAGTCGGTTTTGTTAGATCTGTTTCTGAGTAAATTTCCAAACTAAAACCCCAATAGCTAAATAAACTAAACCCAGAAATAACCCGGATTCAGAAACAAGGTATGGAGCTAAGGTTGTTTTTACAGTCATTTCATAGAAAATACCCATTAAAACAACATTATGACTGGTATGTACTACCATTCCCACCCAAAAACTTTTTGATTTTACAATTAAACTAGTACTAATAAAAGAGGCCCCAATAAGCACAAGAGTAAATCCGGGCAATGCTGCCCATAGTGGAGCACCATGCCCATACAATCCGCCAATTATGGCAGGATAATGCCAAATTGCCCAAATTAATCCTAATATAATTGAAGCTTTCGGAATAGAATATTTTTCAAGCATCCTGGGTGTCAGGAAAGCCGACCAGCCGATTTCCTCACCAAGAGCAAATACTGAAGTTAATAAGGATGCCAGAATTAGCTTTGATAAAAATCCAACCACAAATGGAGCAGGACTCTCAAATCCAAGCATCCGTGCCCATCTATAGTTTACCACTTCATCGGTATAAAATTCGGTAAAACCTGTAACCCACATCAAACCGTAACCAACCAATGCAACAAAAACCGGAAGAAGATATGCATACCCCCAGTACTTCCATTTTCCGGGCTTCCATCCGTAAGGTGATAGCGTTACTCTTAAAATCAGCGATGTTAATCCTGCGGCAATTGCAGGCGTCCACATCATCAGAGCCACAGCAGCGTTGTTTTCACCTTTTAAAAACATCCATAGGTAAACAATAAATGAAATGGTCGTTATTAAAATTAGGAATAAAACTATAGGGTTCTTAAGATACTTATCCTTGTTCATGGCTTTCAGATTTTATAAAAATTGAATTTCCCAACATAATAGTCAAATGCTCCAAACTCAACAATCATTTTGTCGCCTTCAATATTGCCCATTACTTGCCACATAGTGCCACTTGAACTGATAAAGGTGAATTTAATTAATTGACCAATCATACTTAAATGATCTAATTTATATCGATCACCATCAGTATGTATAGCAAATCCACTAACAATATCGTTGTTAGCTACAATTTCAAATGTGTAAGGAAAGGGATTTTTTTGTTTCCCGCTTTCTTCGGTATTTACTTTCCAGGCTCCCTTAAAAAAGTGACGTGTAGAATCGAAGGATGCGTGATAATGATTAGTAAACCTGTCTGAAAACTCAACTTTGGTTAATCCAAACTTATGAAAGAAACCATCGGGGATAGGCAGGGCATTTAAAAATGAGTTAATCTCATTGTCCGTAGAATTATGAAACAGATTATCAACATTTTTCCCTTCTTCAATGTCCATATTCAATACCTGAACAGGTGTGTTGTTTGAAAAATCAAAGTTACTATAAGAGAATACTTTAGTTTCTGGATTTAATTGCGTATAAAAAAAAATGGTTTTTCTTCTTGCATCGATAAGTACCGACCACTTTGGTGGTTCGTTTACTGTAAGCTGTTTTAGTATTTTTAAACCATAATCAACTGCATTCTGGGTAGGTGAGTAATCTCTTAACATTACTGCCGTTTTTACAAATCTGGGCACTTTGCTGTTATTCAAATCAGGTTCGTATATCCCACCAAAACCTTTGAAATAAGGCAAAAGATTCAGTTCTTTTTTATAAGGCTCATTAAACAGTCCCGGAACAGGCATATTTTCTCCTTTATGGATAACAACCTCCCCATTAATGAATTCAATACTTGCACATTTACCTGTATAATCGCTTACAAAATAATGCCAGCCCCAACCTCCTATTTCTATGTCATATGCAGCTTGAATGGCCTCATCAATTGTAGAAAAATTATCTAGGATATATTGCATCCAGTTCATTTGAATCAACTTTGGAAGCTTGTCATTAACCGGGTATTGTGTTTCATCGTTCATTTCCCATAAATAAAGTCCGGCTTCATTAATTCCGCCATCAGGCATATCCTTACCAAATGTCGAAAATGTAACTGATCCGTAACGTGATATCCAACTTAAGGTAGAAGGATTTGACCTCTCTTTAGTTAACATTTCATCAGAAGAACGTCCCACTTTGAACACTCCACGTTTATTAATAAATATCAATCCTGGCACATTCATACCTGGTTGGTTTAGGTTATGACCATAAAATAGCTCATTTCCATTTTTTAGCATAAATGTTGAGCAGGCTTCCCCTGTCTGTATTGACAATACAGTTATTATTATCAAAATAATGACTGTTAGTAAATTATTTTTTTTCATAAGATTTATTTATTCGAATTGTTATAAAGATAATTTTAGGTGATAAATTTTCTCCCAGGTTTGGTAAACCGAGAAGTACATATCCTTATTCGTTGGCGAATACACAACCGACCAGGTAGTTCCTTTTTGCGAAACATCTTTTAGAATTTGCATTGCCTGTTGCCAGTTAATGCTTCCTTTTGTTTTTTCGAGCGTTGATGAAATGGATTCGTATCGCCAGCATTTTTCTCTTAACGAAGCATCAGGTACATTAAAAATTACCTTATTTGTCATTACCTGCCATTTTTTTTCGGAACATGTCTTCTTCCAATCATTATCGATATATTCCAGAATAACTGATTTTCCAGAAGCATCACACACATAGAAGTGACTGTTAATTTCTGTGGGTGTAAGATCAAATGGAACATGCCTGCTTATAAGATTTACTGCTTCCTCCACACTCCTTGTCTGGTCAAGAATTTTACGGATCAGGTACCCGATAAATATTGATTCTTTGCCATCGACTGGTTTAACTTTAAAGGCACTAACACCTGTGACACCTGCACATAAACCATGCTCATTAATACCATCATAAGCATAAAAAGGAGCAAGCAGGAGTTTGTCACCGTATGGAGTCTGAGCAATTCCTTCGAGATCTACATTTAATGGAAATCCCATATCAATAGACCTCGAGAAAGATATTGATGCATATCCCTCTTCAGGTTTATAGTAACTCAGAATGATTGACCCTACATTCTGGTTATCCCAGTTTCGGCCCATGACTACACCGTTGTCAGTATTTGATGAGAACATACTGCACCAGCGCCAGGGCTGATCTATCATAGGATACTGTTGAGCCTTCTGGTTCTCCTTAATAAATAGATTCTCACGATCACCAAAGTGCGTTATGAGGTATAGCCCTCCGGTAGAGTATTGCTCGCTGATGTCGCGGACCTTTACAATACTTTTTAGCGTTCGTTCGTGATCGGTTTCAGTTCCCTGAACCTTTTTAAAGCTGATTTCATGAATCCCTTCCTGTGCTAAAGTGCTAATTGCAAAAAGAGTAAGAAAAAGGCTAAATGCAATTTTATTCTTAGAATGTTTAATTATTGTATTCATAAATTAAATTGTTTTGGTTTGTATAAGTGAGACGAACTTAATTATAGTTCAGTTACACAATAAATTGAGTAATTCTGCGGGAGGCATTATTTGTCTATAACACACACTTCTATCCGATTAATGAAAAATATCCTATTTTGCAAATATTGAAGCCCATCCATCCCAGTCAGGATTGGTGGTTAATCTTGTTTGGTCTGTACCATCACTATTCATAGTGTAAACCTCCTGATTGCCCTCCCTGCCTGAGTAGAAAAGAATTGAATAGTTAATCTGACTCATTGTTTTAAGATTTATTCATAATATTGAATACTTTAATGAGTAAAAATCATTCCCTGAATAAATTGAAACAATATACAACCCTGTTCCATGTCTATTAAGCGTTTCACCCAGATCTATTCTTATCTCCTGATTAGCAAAACATTGATTGTATATTTTTCTCCCAAGAAGATTGGTAATTGATATTTCCGTTTTCTCATAACATATTCCTGAAACATAGCTTCCTTTAATCTCTATTTTTGGTTTTCTATTAATAATTTCGGCTGTTGTTTGGCTTAAGGTGATGTACGAGATGGAGTTGCCGTTAAAATTTGGCACAACCAGCAGATTGTGCTCCAAATCGTAGCAAAGTCCAGCCGGCCCAGCATGTTCCTGCGAGATAATCTCAGGTTCATCGTTGTATGGGAAACTCCACTTATATACACGTCCACTATTTAGCCATGAGGTAACGTAGATCGATTTTTGGCCATCCATCACAATCCCATCGTATTGCCCCGAAGAGGTTGGTAACAAATTGGAAATCTGGTTGCTATTTAGGTCGATTGAAATAATCGATGAGCTTACCTCCCAGCAGGCAACAATTAGTCTGTTATTCTCCGAGTCGAATGCTAAATCCTGAGGATATGCAGGAAGTCCACCGTTAACAATAACCTCGCATGATTTATCGGCTAAATTCACCCTATGAATTTTTCCAGAATTCTCAACAGCATAGAGATATCCTTCACCATCATCAATCATACCATCTAACCAATTACTCACTTCAGGGGTAATGGTATCAAGAGGTGTGTGAGTATTTAAGCCAAACAGATAAATATTTGTACCCGCCGACACAAAAATTGTTGTATCAACAATATGAATTCCAAGACAACCTGTAAGCCCTTCAATAATCACCTCTTGGTTCTCGGCTTGGTCAATAGAAATAATTTTTCCATTCCCATAGTTTGTCACCAAGTACCTTTGGTTCGCTGCGTCATATGCTACATGCTCTGGTTTATTCAGTAAATTTTGTGCATTAGCTATTATTACGTTTGCTAATAAGCTAACTGTAAAAACTGTTAAATTCTTCATTTTTATTATGTTTTTGGTTAATAATTACACTTATGGAAATGTTAATATGAAACTCATTCCCAGAATAGTGATGAGAATTATGAAAGGAAAAAATGTTTATAAATCTACAAGTACTTAGTCTTTAGATTCTTATAGAATGTTCTGCTTAAAGTGACAGGGTCAGGATGATTCTTTAAATAAACTTTTGCCGATGAGGTTGAGTAGCGCAAAATCTTTTCTACATGGTTAATGTTTACAATGAACGATCGATGAATACGGATAAAATGTTCAGGGGGGAGCCTCTCTTCCCATTCGGACATGCTTCTCAATATCAAAAACTTCTTCCCATCCATATCCTCAATGGTACTATAGTCTCTTGCAGCCGAAATAACGAGTATTGATTCGAGGAGAACAAAGCGTATTTGATTCTTATCCATAATCATTATTCTATCCGAATACTTGTAGCATAAAGGTTCAAATTGATCCCCTGAGAACTCGGTAATTCTGCTCTTTGCCTTTGCTAGAGCCACTTCTAGTCGTTCCAAAGCTATTGGTTTCAGCAAGTAATCAAGAGCATTAACTTCAAAAGCTCTAAAGGCAAATTCATCAAATGCTGTAACAAAGATTACCTTACCCGAAAAATTGAGATTATTAAGAAGATCAAAACCAGTCCCCTCATCGAGTTGGATATCAAGAAATAGAATATCAGGAGGATTACTATTAATCTCCTTAATGGCATGCGAGGCTTTTGTCGATTCACCAATAATTTTCACTTCAGGGAAATTCTCCAACTTCTTTTTTAGCGATCGTATGGCAAGTGGCTCGTCATCAATTATATATACAGTAAATATTTTCATATTAAAGATCAATTTCAATTATTACATAAACAGAGTTAGGATTCTTAACGATATAAATTTTATGGCAATTGGGGTAAGTATTTTGTAGTCTATCGCGCACATTCTGAATACTTGAACCATTTTTTTCATCCCTTTCTATCCAAGAACCGCTGTTTTTTACCTCAAGGAAGAGCTTTTTGGCCTCCACGTAACCCTTAACATTAATCAACAACTTTTCCGAGGAGGATTTCATTCCGTGTTTTAAAGCATTCTCCACAAAGGGTTGAAGGATAAATCCCATAATTTCAACTTTTGCTGCTTGTTCGGTAACATTTACAATATACTCAAGCCGTTCGGGAAATCGGGTCCTTTCTATCGAAAGGTATTTCTCAACAATTTTTACTTCATCTCCAAGGGCGATGAATAGCTTATCCTTATCCTGTAAAGAGAATCTTAAAAAATCGGATAGTTCGGAGATCATCAGGTCGGCACGTTTAGGATCATCGTAAATCAGGGCTTGAATTGAGGTTAATGAATTATAGAGAAAATGAGGATTTAATTGATGGCGAAGCATTTGGAGTTGAGCTTTTTGAGCAAGTAATGATGACTTCTCGCTTCGATCTTTCTGCTCATTCAAATCAAACCAAAACTTGATGCTAAAGTAGAGTAAGCTCCATATAACGATTGGGAAGGCGAGAAAGAAAGTCCTGTTTAAAAACATTGGCAAATTCAATGGCACGAATGTATCTATTTGCCAGTTAGTAATAATTATCAATAAGTTAGATAGAATATAAGCATTAAATAATAACCAAAGCATGGCAGCGAAAAACGAAAAGAACATTACTGCCAGAGTTATTAGAACAAATCCTGTTCTCTTATGGTAAATATATCTATATATATATCTCAACAGTAGAGTAATACAGAATAGAATTAGCATTGAAATGGTCCACCTGACCATCACATGGATTTCTTGAAACTCATTATAGTATTGAAGATACTGCTGAATATAAAATACTATCCACCCGGTAATTTGCAAAAACCAGAAACTAGGTTTGCTTGTTAGATAAACCTTTAGGTTTTGTTTATATACTGACAGCATTTGGGTAGTGAAATAGTCGATTATTAGGAATTAAAATTAAAAACGATCATTTACATGAGATTAATCTCAATCAAAACGCAAACAGAATCGGGGTTTTTGTAAATATGCATTTTATACTTATTGGGATATGCATTCTGCAATCTTTCGTAAACATTTTCAATTCCAGTTCCCGATTTGCTCTGGTTTTCGATCCATTGGCCTGAATTATAAACCTCAAGGTATAGCCTATTGGCATCAGTGTATCCTTTAATCTTTATGTTCAAAAGTTCGGGGGAAGATTTTATCCCATGCTTTACGGCATTCTCAACGAAAGGTTGAAGTAGAAATGTGATAACCTCAATCTTCGATGCCTTTTCGGTAACATCTATTGAATAGTTAATGCGGTCAGTAAAGCGAGTGCTCTCCATGGAGAGATACTTCTTTACAATCTCTACCTCTTGACCAAGTGGGATAAACAGTTTGTCCTTGTCGCGATATGTATATCTTAAAAACTCAGAGAGTTCCGATATCATCTTTTCGGCATGCGCAGGGTCCTCGGATATAAGTATCTGAATCGAATTTAGTGCGTTGAACAGGAAATGGGGCTGTACCTGCCCTCTTAAAAGTTTAAGTTCTGTTATTCTCAGCTTTAGCTCGGTTTCGAGCTTCTCCTTGCTGATCCTTTCACGAATTATTAACTCATCCCTGAAAAGGTATGCCAATTTTAAGCCAATAACAGGAACGGCACCAAAAACAAAAATAAGAATCGCAGCAATATAGTTATAGAGTGAATAATGAAGTTGGTCGTCAAAAACAAAAGGTTCTACAACGTATTTCCTCTCGAAGTAAACAAAAGTTGGGTATATGATTATAATGATAAATAGTATGTAGAAAAGAGTTTTGAGTTTTCTTTGATGAAAAATTTTTGGAATCATTACTTCTGATAGAAAGTAAGTAAACAGTAAAACCCCCGGAAGGTATGCTAGTTGAAGAAATAGTACAGGAAAAAAATTTTTGTAGCCATAGAAAGCAAACCGTTGAATGGTGAAGAAAAGTATGTAAAATATCCAGTAAAAAATTTGAATATAAATTAGTTTTGGAATACTCTGTCTAATGGTCATTTTTTTAAAAAATATGTTTATGTAAAATTAAAGTAGTTTTTATATGTTCGCAATTTTTTCTTTTTCAATTTTAACAACAATATTTTTGTTTATTTTCCTAAGATTTATTTGAATGAATCTTTGATTATCAATTGTTACAATCTCCCCTTTTATGCCCTTCAAGGGACCAGTTACAACTTCAACCACATTGCCAATTTTAAAGGTGGTTTTATTAGTATGAAATTCCATTCTTTCGGAGACAATTGTTTTAATAGTTTGTATTTGATTATCAGGAATTGTAGCAGGTCGGTTTTCTGTTTTAACAAATCCAATAACCGATGGGTTTTCTAGTATTTTAATGTAATCCTTTGCGCAGGTTTTTACAAAAAGATAGTTTGGAAAAAGTGGGCATTCAATCTCTTTTTTACGATCTGACCATTCCCGGGTTTCTTTAATTAGAGGTAAATAGGAATATATATCGCATTTAATAATATCCTTATAAACTCTCTTTTCGTGTTGGTTTTTTGTATAAACAACATGCCATTTGTAATTATCATGTCTGGTCATTTGTTCAATTTTTTCGCTATACTCAACAGCTTCGCTATTGTGAGTCACAATTACCACATAGCAAATACAGATTCAATTATATGCAACTAAATGACGAATGTCAAATGAATTCGACAAACGGTTTTGTTAATCGACTAGTTGCACTATTTGTCGATAAGTTACTAAATAAAAAAAAACCTGAAATACTAATGAATTCAGGGTTTGATGTTCAAGTATAGTTAATTTATAGCTCTTTGGTTTTCGCTTTCAACCAAACTTTTACTTCTTCGCTTAGAAAGGGCGAAATCTTTTCGAAAACCAACCTATGATAGTTGTTTAACCATTCTCTCTCTTCAGGTAAGAGTAATGTTATATCTATAGGTTTGGTATCGATGGGGCAGAGCGTTAGGGTTTCGAAGCCGTAGAATTTTCCGTATTCAGTTTCCTCTTCTTGCCTACAGGCAATGAGATTTTCAATGCGAATGCCATATTTCCCTGTGCGGTATAGCGCTGGCTCGTTCGATTGGATCATGCCAGGTTCGAGTGTAACAGGGTTTTCATTAGGTCGGATGGATTGTGGTCCTTCGTGAACGTTAAGAAAAGCCCCAACTCCATGCCCCGTTCCGTGTCCGTAGTTAATACCATTGCTCCACATGGCACTACGTGCCAGAATATCGAGCTGACAGCCTCTGGTTCCCTCGGGGAACTTTGCCATGCTAAGGCCAATCATTCCCTTAAGTACAAGAGTATAATCTCTCATTTCAGCTTTTGTAGGTTTACTTAGGTGAAAGGTTCGGGTAATGTCGGTAGTACCCTGATAGTATTGTCCACCCGAATCGACCAGTAAAAAACCTTTAGGTTTTACCTCAAAAGCACTTTCGGGCGTTGCGCTGTAGTGCACTATTGCCCCGTGTTCTTTGTATCCTGCAATGGTTCCAAAACTTTCGCTAACGAAGCCATTTTGCATCTTCCGAAGTTCAAGCAGTTTATTAGCAATGGTTAGTTCGGTTATCTTTTCATTGCCAAGGGCATTTTCAAGCCAGTAGATGAACTCGCACATGGCTATTCCATCAGCAACCATACTCTTTCGAATATTTTCGAGTTCAACAGGATTTTTTATTGCTTTTAGCTGTGTTGGTATGCTAAGTGTACGTTTAATAGGAACCTCTTTGGGAATTAACGAAGCCAACTTATGGTTTATTCGTGTTTCGTCTAAAGCAATTATTGTATTCTTGGGTAATCTTTTTATAAACTTGTCAATCTGTTGGTAATCCATAACATCAACACCTTCGAGGTTTAGTCTGCTAACCAATTCATCATCAATTTTTAGCTGATCGATGAAAAGAAGAGCTTTATCCAGTGAAATATAGCCGTAGGAAAGTACAACTGGGTTATACTCAACATCGTTTCCTCTGATATTGAAAGTCCATGCAATATCGTCGAGGGTTGAGATGATGCATGCGTTGGCTTCAAGGCTTATTAGCTTTTCGCGTATTTCAGTCAGCTTTTCATTTACTGATTTCCCCGAATAGCGTAGTTCTTGCTCAAAGGCTTTTCCCTTTGGTATAGAAGGACGATTTGTCCAGATTTTATCAATAAAATCAATATTGCTATCTACTTTTAGTCCATGACTTTTGAGATTAAATATTAGCCCTTTGGCCATTGAATGCGAAAGCAAACGACCATCAAAAGCAACAATGTCCTTCTTTTTCAGAACGTCAATCAACCATGCTTCCATTGTTGGGGTTTCGGGTAATCCCATTTTACATAGGTCTATTCCGCTACCATTAAGTTCCTTTTCAGCTTGAAGAAAATATCGGGAGTCAGTCCATAAAGCTGCTTTTTTATCAGTAACAACTAGAGTTCCTGATGAACCGGTAAACCCCGATAACCATGCTCTTGATTTCCAGTGTTCAGGTATGTATTCGCTCAAGTGAGGATCACTGCTAGGGACAATGCAGGCTTTAATTCTTTTTTTAGCCATATGGCTCCTGAGCAGTTTCAATTTTTTTAATGTTTTCATAGCTGTTTGTTTACAGATATTTAAGCAAATGTAATCATTTATTAGGAGAGAAATAGCTGTAAAATAATCAATATTAAAAATTTAAACAGTTTCTTTGCTTATTGGATTAGCGATGATGTTATGAATAATCAAAATGCCCATTTTTTATCATTTTTTAAATTATTAATTTAACTTTGCTCCATGAACCTCTTTAAAGGTATACAATAACAAATTAGTTTGACATGAATACCCTAAAGATTTCTAAAAATCGAGCTCGAGATTATCTGGCAGAGAAATTGGCTGGTAATGTTTTAAAATCGGAATTAGAAGATTTGATTACAGTATTAAGGTACAATTCAATTGGAGGCTTTGAACAGCTGGATGACTTTGACTTATTTGAAAATTTAGTGGCTGCACTTCCAGAATTGGAACTTGTATTTTTAGCAGAAAGTGATGAACATAATCTTCATGTATCTGTTAAACCAAAATACATCAACGAGGAAGAGGCGATTCTAATTGATATTCGTAAGGTCATTCAAGTTGTAGGTTAATTCACTCTCATATTTCTATTAATCATCCATTTATGTTTAGGGTTTTAAAATTTTTAGCCTCGCCCATGCTGATGGCTATTCTAATTATTGCCTTTGGTGTTTCCTGTGCCATTGCAACATTTGTTGAGAATGATTTTGGAACAAGTGCTGCAAGAGCTCTAATTTACAATGCTTGGTGGTTCGAGCTGATAATGCTTTTCCTTGCCATTAATTTTATGTCATCGGTTTTTACTCGAAAACTTTACATGAAAGAAAAAATCCCAATTTTTCTTTTTCATGTAGGTTTTGTGATTATCCTATTGGGTGCAGGTATTACACGATATTTTGGTCAAGAGGGGATGATGCATATTCGCGAAGGCGAAACCTCAACGAGTTTTACTTCCACCGAAAAGTGGTTGATCGTTAAGGCGAATGACGAAATTGTTAGCCAGAGGGAGGTGAACTTCACTCCAGTTTCGAGAAATAGGTACAACAAATCGATTGTTATTTACGGCAAAAAGTATAGGATTGAACTTGCTGATTTTATACCCCATGCTGTTGAAACAGTGGTTGAGCATTACGATGGATATCCCATTGTATCTTTTCAAGTAATTGATGACAAAGGAAACCATCCAGTTCTAATTCGTCATGAACATGGCTTGAAGACAAAACAAGTATCTATTGGTTTCGTTGGGAATGGAGTCCATGATATAGAATTGAACCTTACCGATTCAGGAGTAGTTGCTCGCGCTCATCATCATTTGCTAAAACGGAGCATGCTAGCGGAGGAAGAGATTGAGATACCGATAAACACATGGTTTAAAATGGATAGGCAAGCATTCTATGAAACCGAGAACATACAGTTTGCCTACCGTAATCATTGGCCAAAGGCAAGAATTAAAATGGTATATTCAGGTAATCCTTCAATTCCCGGACATGATGTTTTGGTTTTTAACGTAAGATACGATAGTGAATCTCGAGAAGTATTTGTTCCCCTTTCTGATGTTGAAGATGATCCAATCATTTTAAAGACAGATAAAATCAACCTTAGCTTTAAGTATTCACCAGTAAGAATGGAAATTCCATTTGGCATAAAGCTTAATAAATTCATGCTGAAGAGATATCCTGGATCCCAAAGTCCCTCTTCATTTATATCCGATGTTATGGTGGTAAATGAAGATACGGGTGATTTTTTCCCTTATAGCGTTTACATGAATAATATTCTGAGCTATAAAGGATATAGGTTTTACCAAAGTTCCTACGATCCGGATGAGATGGGAACTTACCTTTCGGTGAACAAGGATTTTTGGGGTACCTCAATTACATACTTTGGCTACTTTATCTTAATTGTTGGGATACTTTGGTCGTTATTTGCACCGGGAACAAGGTTCAGAAAGTTAATAACCAAGTCTTCAGCTGGTGTAATTCTTCTTTTTGGATTGTTAGTGTCATCTTCGGTTTTTTCACAAACTCATATTGAACCAGAGGTTAGCCATGCAAGCCATTTCGGTCAGTTAGTCTTACAGGATAAAGGGGGTAGGATCAAACCCATAAGCACACTCTCAGGAGAAGTTCTGAGGAAGCTCAATAGATCGAATAAGTTTCTAGGGCAATCGCCTGAGCAGGTTTTTTTGAGTATGTCAGCATTTCCAGATCAGTGGCAGCAAATTCCAGTAATAAAAATAAAAAGCAAAGAATTAAGAGCTGTTATTGGTATTAAAAGTGAAATGGCAGCTTTTGTCGATTTTTTTGACCATCAAGCGGGTAGTTCCTACAAATTAGGAAGGCTTGTACAGGAAGCGTTTGCACTCAAACCTGATCAGAGAACCAGCATACATAAGGATGCCATTAAAGCCGACGAAAAGGTAAATATTCTTTACATGATCTTTTCAGGTCAAATGGCAAGCATTTTTCTCATACCTAATTATCCCGAGAAAAGTTGGCTCAACATGGCTGAGGCTATGGAAGAAATTGATTCAACAGGAGTGAAAATCATGGCAAACCAGTTTGCTGATTATCTACAAGAAATTCGAAGAGCAACACAGCATAGAGATTGGACCGAAGCCAATAAAACATTGAAAAAGTTGTTGGATTATCAGCAAAAACATGGCAAAGAAATAATGCCTTCAACCGGTAAAATAAAGGTAGAGGTTTTTACAAATAAACTGCTGATTTTTGAAAGGCTAATACCATTATATGGGTTTTCAGGTTTGATTCTTCTGATACTTGTTTTTTTGGAATTATTCAAAAGAAGTAAGTTGGGAAATAGGTTGTACTTGATTTTGTTTAGCGTTTTACTCGTAGGATTTTTATTTCATACCACAGCCATAGGGATGCGATGGTACATTGCTGGAAGAGCTCCACTTAGCAATGCCTATGAGACCATGATATATATATCATGGGCGGCCATGCTCGCTGGATTAATCTTTTCCAAGCGAAGTAGGGTTGTAGTTCCCGCAACAGCATTGCTTAGCACTTTAACCCTATTTGTTGCCCATTTGTCATGGATGGATCCCGAAATTACCAACCTCGTACCCGTTCTCAAATCGTACTGGCTTACAATACATGTGGCGGTAATTACCGCCAGCTATGGATTCTTTGGGCTTAGTGCCATACTCGGTCTTTTTAATCTTGGGCTTTTTTCCTTTAAAACAAAAAGTAGTAGTGAACTGATCGATAAGCAGATAGTGAGCATAACCAACATCAATGAGTTGAACCTTACATTAGGATTATACTTACTTACCATCGGATCATTTCTGGGTGCAGTTTGGGCAAACGAGTCTTGGGGACGATACTGGGGATGGGATCCAAAGGAAACCTGGGCGCTTATTACCATTTTGGTTTATGCATTCATCCTTCATATGCGATTAATCCCTTCATTTAAAACACCCTTTAGCTTTAATTTTGCTTCAATTATCGCTTTAGGATCTGTGCTCATGACATACTTTGGAGTGAACTATTACCTTTCTGGCTTACACAGTTACGCTGGAGGCGACTCTGTACCAATCCCTTCATGGCTCTATTTTATTATTGCTGCAATTCTATCGTTAGCCTTCTTCGCATGGTATAATAACAGATTGGTTGATAAGGAGATAGATAACAAAAATGGAGATTTAAAATAATATGCTATGAATAGCTTTGATTTTTACAATCCTGTTAAGATTCTTTTTGGAGAGGGAAAAATCAGTGAAATTGGCAACGAAATCCCCAAACATGCCAAAATATTGATGACGTATGGCAGTGGTAGCATTAAACGGAATGGGATTTACAACCAAGTGATCAAATACCTTTCTGGATTTAAAATTATTGAGTTTGGTGGGATTGAACCCAATCCAAAGTACGAAACCCTTATGAAAGCAGTAGATTTATGTCGTCAAGAAAAAGTTGATTTCCTTTTGGCAGTGGGAGGGGGGTCAGTTCTCGATGGTACTAAGTTTATATCTGCTGCCATTCATTTTGAGGGTGATCCCTGGAAAATTCTTGTTGGAGGCAAGGATATTAAGATAGAAAAGGCAATTCCAATTGGTGCAGTGCTTACATTAGCAGCCACTGGCTCCGAAATGAATTCTGGAGGTGTAATCAGCAAAGAATCGACCCAGGAGAAGTTTGCGTTTGGTAGCCCATTACTTTTCCCTAAGTTTTCAATACTTGACCCAACATACACGTATTCATTACCATTAACGCAGATTTCCAATGGCATAATCGATGCATTTATACATGTCACAGAACAGTATTTAACTTACCCAGCGCAGGCTTACATTCAGGATCGTTGGGCAGAAGGAATCTTGCAAACGTTAATAGAGATTGGGCAACAGGCTCTCGCAAACCCAATGAGCTATGATGTTCGTGCCAACCTGATGTGGAGTTGTACCATGGCACTCAATGGTATAATTGCTGTTGGTGTGCCTACAGATTGGGCCACCCATATGATTGGCCATGAGTTAACTGCTCTGTTTGGGTTGGATCATGCTGTAACTCTTGCAATTATATTTCCTAGGCTTCTAATGGAAACCCGTGAAGAGAAAAGGTTGAAACTTTTACAGTTTGCACAAAGGATATGGAAAATTGAGGTGGGAACCGAGGAAATGAAAATAAATGAAGCGATTGAAAAAACTGAAAGTTTTTTCCGATCATTGAATGTTAAATCCCGCTTATCGGATTATGGAATTTCTCAGGAACAGCTAATACCCATTATTCAGCGCTTTGCGGATAGACGATGGAAACTTGGTGAGAACAAAAGCATTGATGCCGAAAGAGTTCAGAGAATTCTTTTTGCATCAATCTAATTTCAATTTTTTTATGGGTACAAATAATAGTAAAAGTACTTTTTTTTTCTTACTGAAAATAATCCTATCCATAGGAGTTTTTAGCTTAGTCCTTATTTTTAATAGAGATCTATATGAAAGGATTACCTATGAGGATCGTTTTGTGGAGTATTTGGGTTTTGCTTTTTTGTTGATAGCTGGATGTTTTTTGATGGGAAGCGGAGTTTTTGGATTTGAGAGAAAGATTAGAAATGTTGGTGCAAATATTCTTTTACTATTCATTGGGGTTGTATTTATAATTGCTGCCTTTGAAGAGATTAGCTGGGGACAACGTGTTTTAGGTTTTGATGCTCCTGAAAAGTTGCTAGAAATTAATCAACAGGATGAATTTAATTTTCACAATATCGACAAGAAGTTTTTTGATAGGGTTGTCGATCGTTCCAATATCCTTTTCGTGTTTATTGCAGCAATCATGATATTTCTCAAAAAGAAATTTATTTGGGACATTAGGTTACCCGATACATACTTAACTCTTGCATTTGCTATAGTCCCTTTTTACCATCAGTATAATCAAGTTGCTTTGGATTTTTATCATTTACTGTATATTCCATTGATTCTGTTCATTGTACGAGCAATTATGCTTAAAAAGCATATAGAATTAGCAGCAAGTTTATTGACTATTTCTACTACGCTATTGCTATTCTTGCTTCATATAAAATACAATCATTATTTTCCTGCTCATAATAATAGCGCAAACGAGATTAAAGAAACCTTATTCTCAATAGTATGTGCATATTATGCTTACACTATTTTTGCCGATTCTATGGAAGTACGAAAGTTATAAGATCTGAATCTAGAAGGATTTAAAAATTAATTTTTAATTGCTTATACTGTGGATTAATGGTTTGCAATTCTTTTTTTAAAATTTGCAATACATTAGGTTTACATCTTCCACAACCCGTTGACGCTTTGGTTAGATTTTGAACGTCCTTAAGGGTCTCGGCTCCAGCCTTTCTAATGGCATTAAAAAGATTATTATTTGTAACAGCCTTACATTCACATATATATTTATTTACTTTTGGCATTGTTGCAAATTTATCACTAAAACAAAAGTATCAATTTCGGATAAAAAATGGTGATAAAAGTTTGTGTATAGATCAAAATGTACTACTTTTGCGGGCTAAATATTTTTAACTAAACACATAAAATTATGTTAAACCAGTACGAAACCGTTTTCATAGTAACTCCCGTTTTGTCTGAGGCCCAGATGAAGGAAGCGGTTGAAAAGTTCAAAGGTGTAATCACCGAAAATGGCGGTGAAATAGTACACGAAGAGAACTGGGGACTTAAAAAATTGGCCTACCCCATTCAAAAGAAATCCACTGGATTTTACTACCTCATTGAGTTCAAAGCGGAAGGGGATCTTATTGAAAAACTTGAAGTTCAATATCGTCGCGATGAACGTATTATTCGTTTCTTAACCTTTAGAATGGACAAGCATTCCATTGAGTATGCTGAGAAGAAACGTAGAGCTAAGGTTGAACAAAATGTAAAGGAGGAGTAGATCATGAACCAGAATCAGAGTGAAATAAGGTATCTCACACCGCCATCGGTTGAGGTTAAAAAGAAAAAGTACTGTCGGTTCAAGAAGAACAAGATAAAGTACATAGATTATAAAGATCCTGAATTTCTTAAGAAATTCTTAAACGAACAGGGAAGGATTTTACCCCGTCGACTTACCGGAACCTCCCTAAAGTATCAACGCAAAGTGGCCACAGCGGTTAAAAGAGCGCGCCATTTAGCTTTACTACCTTTTGTAACAGACTTGTTGAAATAAAAAATCAGGAGAACCTTACGATGGAAATTATTTTAAAACAAGATATGCCAAGCTTGGGACATGCAAACGACATAGTCACCGTGAAAAATGGTTATGCGCGAAACTATTTGATTCCCAAGGGATATGCTATTGCTGCAACTGTATCCGCCAAAAAAGTTTTGGCCGAGAATATTAAACAAAGAGCACATAAAGAAGCTAAGATCAAGGGCGATGCTGAATCTATTGCTAAGCAACTTGAAGGAATCAAGCTGGTTATTGGTGCTAAAACTAGTTCAACAGGGAAAATATTCGGTTCGGTTAACACAATTCAAATTGCCGAAGCCCTATCTGAGAAAGGACTTGAAGTAGATAGGAAGAACATTAACATTAAGGAAGAACATATTAAGGAGGTTGGTAACTATACCGCTGAGGTTAAATTGCATCGAGATGTGAAGGTTACCATTGAATTTGAGGTAGTTGCTGAGTAGCTAATTTTCAGAATATTGCTATAAAAAAAGCCTCGTGATCCACGAGGCTTTTTTATATTACACTCAAAATGGTTTAACCCTTGAATGCAATTGCCTCAATCTCAACAAGTACTCCTAGGGGTAACTTTACAACACCATATGCTGCTCTTGCAGGCATATCCTTAGTAAAGTATTGGGCATAAACCTGATTCATGGGCGCGAAATTATCCATATCACTAAGCAGGCAGGTTGTTTTTACTACGTTTTCGTATGATAAACCTGTTTCCTTTAGTATAGCTCCGAGATTCTTTAGTACCTGTTCGGTTTGTTCAGCTATACCACCATCAACTATTTTCCCTGTAGCTGGTACTATGGGAATCTGTCCTGATATAAAAACAAAATTTCCAGCTTCAACAGCTTGGCTGTAAGGGCCTACAGCTTTAGGTGCATTTTCAGTATTTATTATTCTTTTCATCTTTTAAAATTGGTTAGTTAAAAGTAAGTTAAAAACTATCTAATTTGTTTGAAATTACTAGAAGTTATCTTGATAGCTTTGCCTTTTGTTATACTTGAGATCTTTAAGTGTTGCCGATTTTACATTAATATTAAAGCTAAAGCTTTTTAGGTATCCAATAGGTATAACTGAAAGCCTCATTTCCCAACAGTGTAAATCTCTGTAAAAGTTTAAAGATGTAGTCGTTATTTTTTTGTTTTTGATATCATAACCCGAACTAAATCCAATTCTCCATTTTGGGGTTAAACTCATATCACCCGAAAATGACAAACTCTGGGTTGTTTTCATTACTAGATTTTGCTTTGAATAGTTGAAACTATAATCGACTCTTAGAGACCAAGGAACATTAAAATCGATATAATCCATATCAGAATATTGTGTTCCTATGGCTTGTCCAAACATAGGATCTCCCGAGTCGGAGCCAATTAGTTGCCCTCCTGTTAGTTGTCCTTGTTGTCCCGAATCATCTCCATCCTTTTTACTCCCACCTTTTAAAGAAAAACTTAAACTTGCCCGGGCATTTGTAAGTCTAAAAGGAACATTATTCAAACTGTATTGAAAATGTTTACTAATTCTTCCCATAGAATCTAACGCATAGGGATTTAACGTGCTAGAAAGGCTTATGTTAAATTTTTCGAAAAGTGTTGTTCGTGCCGAAGCTGTCAAGGGTGACCAATTCATTGAGTCGGCAAGCATGTTGTATGAAGTGTTTAAGGTTAAACTCTCAAGTACTTTTATTTTTCGAAAGTCAGATGTTGTGTCCTTACTTGAACGGACTTTCATTTCCAAATTATTATTTAACGAGAAGTTTATCATTCCGCTTTTCCCTGAACCTGGCCCTCCAAAGATAGATTGTTCAAATATTGAGTATTCGTCAAACTTATTGCCAGTACTATCGCTTTGTACTTTTCTGTAGAATCCGTAATGCTCTTGGCTAAAATCAGGGCGGTATGAAAATCCAACTGAAGGACTCATTACATGTCTGATTGCTTGAACAGGAGATCTCTCTTTAAACCTGTACATTCCGTATATTTTTGTATTCATTGAAAATCCTGTATTATACTGCCATGCACGGGCAAAGCCTGGAATAACATCAGTTACCACTCTGCCATAAAGGGTATCACCTGCTTGGATGTACATTGAATCTGGATCCCAATGTTTTTCAATTGTTTTAGTATACCAGTTTTCGGTATAACTTACAGATGGGCTAACAATAAAGTGTTTTAAAATGTTGAATGACGTGGATATGGGTATGCTATGTTGCGCTCCATTTTTGAAGTTATCTAACGATTCTTCGGTGAACAGTTTGTCGGTTTTTGTACTAATTGAATTATCGAGTCTGGATGAAAGTGATACACCGATATTCTCGTACCATGCAGGAGCACCAATTTTCCCTTTTTTCTTCAGAGGATAGATTCGACTCATATTGAACGAAACCTTTGGAAGTCCAAGAGTAATTGTGCTATCCAGATTGTTCTGAGTATGATTCATTGAAGTAGACATGCTGAATGGAGTACCAGGCCATACCTTAGAATAAGAGACGCTGGAGGAAATAGAATTGGTTAAAAAGGCATCCACACTTCGTGCGTTATACTTATTATGATTTGGTGATCCCAGGTTAACCGATGCCTGAAAGGTTGAATTAGGGCTTGCTTTAGGGTCTTGAGCATGACTCCATCTTAACCAGTATGATTGATTCCTTAGGTAATCGTCTTGTCCCTTCTCACCAAAAACATTTTCAGATATAGCAATTGAGAAATTACCTGAATATCGATAACGCTTTCGATAGTTTGATCGAGCATTGAGGGCCCAAGATCCCTTAGAGTAGATATCACCCGTTAAACCAAGGTCAAAATAATCGTTTAATCCAAAATAGAATCCTCCATTTCTCAGAAAAAAACCGCGGTTTTGTTCTTCACCATATTCTGGAAGCAAGATTCCAGATGACCTTCCCTTTTTGTTCGGGAAAAAACCAAAGGGTAACCCAATCGGTAATGGCACATCTCCTAAAACGATGTATGCGGGGCCAAAAATAAGTTTATCCCCAGAAATTACTTTTCCCTTTGTTATTCCGATATAAAAATGGGGGTGGTCAAGATCGCAAGTGGTAAACTTACCTCCAGATATATTAACCGTGTTATTTTCCACTAGTTTTGTTTGCTGGCTATGTAAAAAACCACCCGCTTCCTCAGTGATAACTCCCACAATTTTGGCTTTTTTGGAATCGAAATTGTAGTTCATTCGTTCCATTCTGTATACTTGGTTTCCTTCTTTGAAGACAGGTTTCCCAACTACAGCGCCTGAGCTATCAGGCATACCCTTTGCAAAAACAACATTAGTTTCAGTGTTATACTCAATATATGCGGCTGTCAATTCCATGTTTTCGTATTTCACAACCGCATCTCCGTATAAAAAAACCATTTTCCCATCAAGGGAATAAAGCAGCGAGTCCTCAGCATTACTATATATTGGACTCTTTAGAGGATATTCAATTTTTGTTGTATCTGAAGAAATGTTTAATGTATCATACATTAAGCTGAGAGTATCTTGCTGAAAGGCATTATTATTGTTAAATGGTTTAGCATTTAACAGTTTGGTGGAGTCTAACCAAAAGATAGGTTGTTGACTTAAGGAATAATCCGTATCAGGGTTGACAGGTAAAATATGGTTTGGCTCTTGTGTATAAACAGAAGAACTTAGTGGGTTCGCTATGAAAATTGCAACAAAAAGGATAACTAAATATTTCAAATGCAATTTATATAGTATTTTTGTAAATGAATTCGTGAATTTAAGCTCAAAACTACTAAAAATTCAATCTTTGAGCGTATGCAATCAATAATTAAATACATATCGATTCAAACGAAAACAATTGGGATTGTAGTATTATCAGCTCTATTGTTTTTTTCAGTAGCCATTTATGCACGTACACCAGAAGGTTACAGAATCAAAAAGGTAGTTATCGATGCTGGGCATGGGGGAAAGGACTCTGGTGCAAGAGGGAAAAACTCATTAGAAAAGGATATTACACTTGCCGTTGCACTTAAAGTGGGTGAGTATATAGGCAATCATTTTTCCGATGTAGAAGTAATCTATACTCGTAAGGAGGATGTTTTTGTTGGTTTGGATGAACGTACCAAAATAGCAAACGAGAGTGGTGCCGATTTATTCATATCCATTCATTGCAATGCTAATCCTAGCAAAGTACCTTTTGGCACTGAAACATATGTGATGGGTTTACATAAATCGGATGAAAACCTTGATGTAGCCATGCGAGAGAATGCAGTTATTACATACGAGGAGGATTATACAACAAAATATGAAGGGTATGATCCTAATTCTGCTGAATCGTTTATCATTTTCAACTTAATGCAGCATTCTTTTCTAGATCAAAGTTTGAATATGGCTAGCCTTGTACAGGATGAATTTCGCGATAGAGCCAAAAGAAAAGATCGTGGAGTTAAGCAAGCCGGGTTTTTGGTCTTATGGAGAGCCTCAATGCCAAGCGTTTTAGTTGAACTAGGCTTTTTAAGCAACCTCAAGGAGGAAGAGTTTCTTGTAACAGAAAGCGGCCAGGATTACCTTGCTTCAGCCATATTTAGAGCTTTTAGGGATTATAAAAACAAGATTGAATCACGTAGCGCTTTTACTGCTGAGACATATTTCGATTCAAGTATCAAAACCTCAACCGATAATGCTTCGGCTCCAAAAATTACAACAACTTGGACAGATTATACTCTTGAATACAAATCAGTAGTTTTGGAGAAAGGGCTACTTTTTAAGGTACAGATAACAGCATCCAGCAAGCAGATTCCTACTAATTCAACCTTTTTCAAAAATGTTGATGGAGTTGAAGAGTACAATGCCGATGGTATATATAAGTACCTGGTTGGTAGCAAAAAAAGTTATAGCGATGCATTGGATTTTAATAAGCAAATCCGTGAACTTTTTCCCGATGCATTTATCGTTGCCTTTCTTGATGGAAAACAAATACCATTAAGTCAGGCTATTAATAGATAAACCAATTAAATAATTGATTTTATGAAATTAACTCGAGAAGCTAAAATCGGACTTTTTGCCACAATATGCCTTGCAGTTCTGTTCTGGGGTGTAAATTTTCTAAAGGGTAAAGATATTTTCACAAGAACCAATACTTATCATGCCATTTTTACTCGCATCGATGGGCTGAAGCAAACCGATAATGTTTTGGTAAGTGGTTACAAAGTTGGAACGGTTAAAAGTATACGTTTTGAAGAAGGAAATACAGGAAGACTTTTTGTTACCATGATAATTCAAAAAAAATATCCTGTTCCTGTTAAATCCATAGCAAAGCTGGTGAGTGCAGATATTATGGGTGGTAAAGCCATTAAACTTGAGATTTCGCCTAATAAGGTTTTTCATAAAACTGGTGATACTTTGATTTCTTCTATTGAAACAGGCTTGGTGGATCAGCTCATACACGAGATGGTTCCGGTAAAGGAGAAGGCCGAAAGGCTAATGGAGGATGTTGAAAAAGTTATGGAAGTAATTCAGCAAGTCTTTAACCATGAAAATAGGACTAATATTGATCACAGTATACTATCGCTTAGAATTTCACTTCAAAATTTGGAAAGAACTTCTTCAAGCCTTGATACTATGCTTAATGAAAATGGTTCTCTTTATGAGATTATCAATAACGTGCAGTCCATTTCCAAAAATTTAGAGGAAAACAATCAAGCCATTACAAATATTATCAATAATTTTTCTTCTATAAGCGATTCTATGGCAAGGGCAAATATAGCCTCAACCCTTATCCAAGCCGATTCAGCAATCCATTCATTTAACCATATCGTCGATAAAATAAACAGAGGCGAGGGAACGATGGGTCTTTTGGTGAATAATGATACTCTATATTATAATGTTACAAATGCTTCTCGCAATCTTGAACTCCTGCTTGAGGACTTGAAGGCTAACCCCAAAAGGTATGTTAGCTTTTCAATTTTTGGATCAAAAAAGGACAAAAAGTAAAAAAAAAGCATTGAATAGAGGTCGGTAATTTCTAAGATATTGTATACCAGCCGGTAAAGCCTATTGCCCTACTAATCAATTTCATTTTAAAAAAAGCCACTAGTCATTTTTTAGCTTTTTGTTAAGGTATTGTTTACAAAAGGTTATCTTACAACTTTTTATCGAATATTAATAATTAATAGTCAGTATATCAAGGAAATATATTTTTTTAAAAAAAAAATAAAAATTATTCCAATGATAACTAAAACATTATAGAAGGTTTGTAAAATCCTACCATTTTTTTATTTTTTTTTCTATTTTTTTTCCACAAATTTGTTCAGAAAACAAAAATCAAAAAAATATTTATTTTTTCAATTTATATTAGTAATGGTTCGTGATTTCCAAGATGTTTGGGGTAGTTGTTTAGAGATCATCAAGGATAATGTCCCTCCGGTTAGCTATAAAACATGGTTTGAGCCTATTGTACCAATTAAGCTCGACAATAACATTCTTACCATCCAAGTACCTAGCCCTTTCTTCTATGAATATTTAGAAGAACAATTTATTGATATCCTTCGGAAAACCCTTCGTAAGGAATTGGGTCCGGGAGCTAAGCTTGAGTATAATGTAGTGATGGAGACAAATGGGATTTCCAATAGTAAGCCTGTTACAGTTGTTTTACCTACACAAAATAAGACAGAACTTAGAAATAAACCGGTAAACATGCCCTTGAACAGCCAGGAATACATGATAAAAAATCCTTTTGTCATTCCGGGTATTAAAAAGTTGCATGTTGATCCACAGCTTAATTCCGATAATACATTCGCAAACTTTGTTGAGGGTGAATGTAATCGGCTGGCACGTTCTGCAGGATTGGCAGTAGCCAATGCTCCAGGCAAAACAGCCTTTAACCCACTATTAATTTACGGTAATTCAGGGTTAGGTAAAACGCATCTTGCACAGGCTATAGGTATTCATATAAAAGAAAAGTTTCCGGAAAAAGTGGTTCTATACGTCAACGCTGTTAAATTTCAGACGCAATTTGTTGAGGCTGTTCGTACAAACAATACAAATGATTTTCTGCATTTTTACCAGATGATAGATACTCTAATAATTGACGATGTGCATGAGTTTGCTGGAAAGGATAAAACACAGGATACCTTTTTTCATATTTTTAACCATCTTCATCAGTCTGGCAAACAGATAATCTTAACATCAGATAAACCTCCCATAGAATTACAAGGATTAGAACAACGTCTGTTGTCTCGTTTTAAATGGGGGCTTTCTGCTGACCTGCAGGTTCCTGATTTTGAAACCCGTGTTGCCATTCTAAAACAAAAAATATATAATGATGGCATCGAAATGGATGAGGAGGTTGTTGAGTACCTTGCAACCAATATAACGAATAATATACGAGAACTTGAGGGTGCTCTCATTTCACTGCTTGCCCAGTCGACACTTAACCGTAAGCAGATAACCATTGAACTTACCTCAGAAATAATTGATAAGTTGGTGAAAAACACTAAGCGCGAGATATCAATTGATTTTATTCAGAAAGTGGTTTGCGATTACTTTGGACTACCAAACGATGTTCTTCACACTAAAACTCGAAAACGTGAAATTGTTCAGGCAAGACAGATTGCCATGTACTTCTCCAAAAACATGACCAAATCATCACTCTCTACCATTGGTAGTTTGATTGGAGGTAAAGATCATGCAACTGTACTTCATGCATGCAAAACTGTTAATAATCTTATCGATACCGATAAGCGATTCAAAAGCCAGGTGGAAGATATTGAACGCAAATTAAAACTCTAAGATTACCATTTTTCATTCATACAAACCCTTTGATTTTATTATGAATCAAAGGGTTTTTTATTTTTATAAATTAACACCCTTTTTATTAAAAAATAGTGAATGAATGGAAATAAGATGAATATTAGAAATAAAATTATGATTCAATTTCGTCAGATAATTTGACGATAAAAAATGGGTTTTCTAAATCCTCCTTGTTATAAATTAACCTTTTACCATCTTCAAGAGAAAGCACTTTAATTCCAGCATTTTCAGCAATTGCCTGACCAGCAGCAGTGTCCCATTCGGTAGTCTTTCCAAAGCGGGGGTATACATCTGCTTGCCCTTCGGCAACCATGCATATTTTTAATGATGAACCTCTGGGTATTGTTTTCACTTCACCATGAAGCGACTTTTGTTTGTCGATATATTCTTGAGTCTCTTTCGAAGGATGAGACCGGCTAGTAACAATAATAAATGTTTTATTTTCTTTGGGAAGAGGTAGTTTGGGCGCTTTACACATTAATTCTTCTAAGCCCGAGACTCCCTGAAGTTCACCGTTGAATTGATTAACCTTGAACGATCCAAATTTTTGAAGGCCAAAGTATAATTGTTCAAGCACGGGAACATAAACAACCCCCATAATGGGGTATCCGTTATATACCAGGGCAATGTTTACAGTGAATTCCCCATTGCGCTTGATGAATTCTTTGGTCCCGTCCAAAGGATCAACTAACCAGAAGTACTCCCAACCTTTTCGCTCTTCGTATAGTATGTTTCTACCTTCTTCGCTTAGAACAGGAATGCGGGTTTTAATGAGAGATTCAACTATCTCTGTATTTGCTTTCCTGTCGGCTAATGTCAATGGCGTTGCATCTGATTTGAGATTTACCTGAAAATCATCAGAACCATAAACGTCCATAATCAAAGCACCTGCTCTAAAAGCCGTATTAATGGCTATTAGTAGCAGGTGCTTTAGTTCCGTTTCTTCAATCATTAAATTCTACCCTTTTTTGAAATGAAAAATTGCATACCTAAAATCATTTCGGAGAGATTAAGATTATTTTAACCTGCTTTTAAATGGAAGAAATGTCATAAAATCAGCATGGTGAACCACATAAGCTTCAACTGAACGCTTAATCATATCACCTTCGCCTGCATGAGCCGCAATGATGTGGCAAACCGAAGCGGGTAAGCCACATTGCTCTGCAAGAGCAACACCAGAAAATGGATGACGTAAGTATTCTCCATACTTGCTCTGAACAGCTTTTCCATTGGCATCCAATTCATATTCGAGGAGTTTTCCAACATCAGCAAGAATGGCTCCAGAAATAAGAACGTCCATATCAAATGGCAATTCATCACCAAAAAACTCCTTCATCTTTAAACCACTTTCCTTGGCAATATGAACTACAGCTCTTTTGTGATCCATAAAACTTACCTTAAGATCAGGCCCGCAAAGAAGGGTGAAGGGAATGGTTCTTAGATCATTTGGTGTTAGAACACTACGTTCAAGAGCAAGTTCCCACGTTTTGGCAGTTTTATCGCGCAGTTCTTTATTTTCTATCCAGTCTATTTCTGGCCATAAATCTCTAATATCCATAGCTGTATTTTTAGAATTAAAGTTTTGAAATGATTGCGTCGGCCATTTGATGCGTTGTGGCAGCTCCTTTCTTAATCACATCGGGGCGACCAGACATCTTCATCATATCATAAGTTCGAACTTTACCTTCGGCAACTACATCAGCAATAGCTTTACGAATTTTTGCTGCAATGACTTTTTCATCGAGATATTCAAGCATAAGAACAGCTGCTTCGATCATTGCGATGGGGTTTACAATGGATTGTTCATAATCGGCATACTTAGGCGCAGAGCCATGAGTGGGTTCGAAAACGGCAACGCCAGTTTCGCCAAATTGAGCACTGGCAGCAAATCCTAAGCCGCCTATTAGACCTGCAAACCCATCCGATACGATGTCGCCAAACATATTACCAGCAACAATAACGCTATACGTTTCAGGATTTTTAGTAAGCCACATCATCTGAGCATCAATATTGGTATTCCACAGTTCAATTTCGGAGAATTCCTTCTTTTGCAGTTCCTGAGCCAGCTTGTACATCATACCCGAGGTTTCGCGGATTACATTTGGTTTTTCACAAACAGTAACCGATTTGTATCCAAACTTACGAGCATACTCAAAGGCTGCTCTAAGAATACGTTCAGTGTACTTTTTAGTGAAGATGCGTGTGGATACTGAAAGTTCCTCCTTAGGGCACCATCCAAAATTCTTGCTAAATTTTGAGTGTGTCATCAAAGCATCATAAACCTGAGCAGGAGGATTGGTCCACTCTACACCCCCATAAAGACCTTCGGTATTTTGACGAAAAATGGGTACATCAATTTCTGGCTCTTCTATAGAATCACCCACACCACGACGAATAAAGTTAAGTGGATTGCCTTTATATGTTTTGCAAGGACGAAGGCAGATGTCTAACTTAAAATGCTGACGAAGTCCCACTATAGGACTTGAGTAAACTAAACCTTTGTCCTGAAGTTCAGGTGCAAGTTCAGCAAAAGCGTCATCTTTTGGTTTAGAGGTAATAGCACCGAAAAGGCCAATCTTATGTTCCTCAAGGAGTTTTAAGGTTCTTTCGGGGAGGGGATTTCCTTCTTTGCACCAAAACTCCCAACCAATATCACCTTCAACGTAGTCGGCATCAAAGCCTGCGGCTTTTAACACCCTAATAGCTTCTTCAAGTACCACTTTTCCGATACCGTCGCCAGGCATCGCAACAATCGTTCTTTTTGCCATTTTTTTTAGTTTTTTTCTGTTTAACAAATTTTAGAATTGCTTAAAAAATTTTTTAAAAAATAATAATTGTGTAAACTTATTTATCAACGTTGTTTAAAACAAATTAATTAAAATCATCTTTATATCTTTAATTATTTGGTAAAAATAAGTAAAAAAATAGTGGAAACAAGCAACAAAAAAATAAACTCAATTCTTGCATAGCAGCTTTTAATATGTTATGTTTACCCACTATAAAAACGGAAAAAAATGAGTGAAATTGTTAGTTTAAAACCAGCAGAGGTATGGAAATATTTCAATGAAATTCTTCAAATTCCTAGACCCTCAAAAAAAGAAGATAAGATTATTGAGTATCTCATTGATTTTGGTAAAAAGCACAATCTAAACACTACTCGCGATGAAATTGGCAATATTTTAATACGAAAGCCTGCATCAAAAGGTATGGAGAATATTCAGTCCGTTGTTTTACAAAGCCATGTTGATATGGTTTGCGAAAAGAACAGCGATGTTATTCACGATTTTAATACTGACCCAATTAAAGCATATGTTGATGGAGAATGGGTAAAGGCTAAAGGAACAACTCTAGGTGCGGATGATGGTATCGGCATTGCCGCCCAACTTGCTCTTCTTGCTTCAAATACGATTAAACACGGACCAATTGAATGTTTATTTACCGTAGATGAAGAAACAGGGCTTACTGGAGCATTTGAGATGAAGCCCAACTTTTTTAACTCAAAAATTTTGATCAATTTAGACTCTGAGGACGAGGGAGAACTTTTCATCGGTTGTGCTGGGGGTATTGATACTACAATAACTTTTGCCTATGAGTTGGAAAAGGTTCCAAGCAATTATAAAGCCTACAAGTTATCTGTAACTGGGCTTAAAGGGGGCCATAGTGGCGATGATATTGACAAGGGTCTTGGCAATTCAATAAAAATTATCAATAGGTTTTTGTGGAAAGGTACAAATAAATTTGACCTGCGTTTGGCTTCCATTGATGGAGGAAACCTTCGAAACGCCATCCCTCGTGAAGCGTTTGCCCATTTTGTAATTCATGAAGCTGATGAGGTTGGGATGCTCGAGATGTTAAATGCTTTCATTAAGGACATTTATGGAGAATTACAGGCCACAGAGCCTAAGTTGAGGATTGCCATTGAAACGACAGTTATGCCTGAATCGGTTATTGACGAGCCTACCCAGTACGATTTGCTCAATTCGTTGTACGCATGTCCTCATGGAGTTATTGCCATGAGTAGGCAAATACCAGGACTTGTTGAAACCTCAACCAACCTTGCATCTGTCAAGTTTATTCAGGATAATCAGATTTTAGTGACAACAAGTCAACGCAGTTCAATTGATTCTGCAAAGACTGATATTGCAAGCATGGTTGAGAGTGTTTTCCGTTTGGCAAATGCTAATGTTGTTCACTCTGGGGGCTATCCAGGATGGACACCCAATACTGATTCAAAAATTCTTAAAATTACCAAGAAGTCATACTCTAAACTTTTTAATAAAGAGCCGGTTGTAAGGGCAATTCATGCTGGATTGGAGTGCGGACTTTTCCTGGAGAAGTATCCTCAACTCGATATGATCTCCTTCGGGCCTACCATTAAAGGTGCCCATTCACCTGACGAGAGGCTTGATATAGAATCTACTGATAAGTTTTGGAGGTTACTTCTTGAAGTGCTTGAAAATATTCCTAAAGGATAAAAAGAAAATCTATATCTGAAAATATTGTATTTTTTGTTTAACGCATAAGGGTGAACCCAAAAGTGCTTCCCTCATCAAGTGTGCTATCAAAAAACATTTTACCCCCATGCTTTTCAACAAAATCCTTGCAGAGGATTAAACCAAGACCTGTTCCCGGTTCGTTGGCAGTTCCGGGATTCCTTAATTTAGAATCAATTTTAAATATTTTTTCCTGATCACTTTGTGAAATACCAATACCGTTATCCTTTACGAATATAGATATTTCATTTTCTGTTGTTGAACTATATATGGTAATTTTTCCTCCATTATTGGTGAACTTAACTGCGTTACTTAGCAGGTTCCGAATAATAGTGGCAATCATGTTCTCATCGGCAATTATGCTTATTTCTGAAACCAACTTGTTTTCAATTGAAATTTCTTTTAGTTGAGCATTCCAGGAAAGGACTTTAATTGCATCATCAACAATTTTATTTAATGAGTTTTTTTCAGGTTTAAATTCTAGTGTTCCAACCTGAGATCTACTCCACTTAAGTAAATTCTCAAGCAAATCGAAAGTACTCTCTGCTAAAAGGGATATTTGTTTTAGTAACCCTTGCTGCTCTTCTCTGGTCATAATGGGAAGTTTTAATTGAAATACTTCCATTAGTCCAATAAATGCTGCAAGAGGATTCTTTAAATCGTGTGCAATAATTGAGAAAAATTTATTTTTTGTTAAATTTATTTCAGCTAGTTCATTATTTTGTTTTTCAATCTGAAGATTTTTTTCCCTTAGTTTTCTATTTGATAAGACCTTTAGTCTATAGTTAAATAACAGAATAGCAACGATTAGCAAACTTAATAAGCTTATATATGTAAAATATTTCTTTAACAATTGGTTTTCCTTCTCTTTCTGATTGACTTGGTATTTAGATTCCAGTTCAGAAAGTCTTTCGGTGGTTTCTTTTTTATGGATGCTATCGTTTAAAATGTATTGTTGTTTTAAGTACTTGAATGCTTTTTCATATTCGCCTTTATTTTCGTATAGTTGTTGTAATGAATTATATGTTGTAATTAGTAAAGGTAAAGTATTGGTTTGTTCTGCATATTCAAGGCTGAGGTTAAAATAGTATTCGGTTTTGGCTAAATCTTCCTTTTCAAAATATATATAGCCTAGGTTTTGAGCGAGATGAATTATGCCCCAAGCATTGCTTGCCTTTAAGTAAAGAGATAAAGCTTTTTCGGCAAAATATATAGCATTATCTTCATCTTTTTTAAGGGTATATATAACTGAAATGTTTTGGGCAGCTAGTGCCACATCTTTAGCTTCATTTGTTTTTTCAAAAATATTGTAGGCCTTTTGGTAGTAAACTAAAGCATTATCAAGTTCATCCTTAAAGTAAAATATATTACCAATGTTTATTATTGCCATACCTTGATTGGTAAGATTTTCCATTTTTCCAAACACTTTTTCAGCATTCTGGTAATACTCTAACGCTGTATCATATTTTTTTAACTGGGTGTTTATTAATCCAATGTTATTGTAAGCAGCAGCAATTCCACCTTCGTCTCTATTTTCTTGGGCAAAATGTAATGATTCCATATGCGACTCAAGGCTCTTGTCGTACTCACCCATGTAGTAGTATGCATTACCAAGAAGTCTGTAAATACTGCAGAAATGCTTTGGATTCCCCTCTCTTTTAGCATAGGTTAAAGCAATATTATAGTAATCTATTGCTTGGTGATAACTTCCGATTTGAGTATATAAATCACCTACTTTTTCAGCTTGTGAAATAATTATTGAACTTTCTCCATTTTTTTGGGCTGCTTGAAAGGCTAAAAGTAAGTATTCGAGACTGAGGTCAATGTATTCATCTTTAAATGTTTTAGCTAGACTATTTAAAGTTTCAATCTGTTCATTACTTTTCATTGTCTTTAGGGATGCTTGAATTGAATCCTGATTTATTTGACATACAACAGGAGAACAAATAAGCATCAGCAAAACGATTATCAGCAAATGAAACTTTTTTTTGTATATATAAAACATTTTAAAAGTATTTCATGGGAAAGTCTTATTATTCTTATTTGCAAGATATACCAATTTTAGTAAATTGGGGTAGAAAAAATAGAATTTTTATAAACCAAATATTGTTTATTGAAAAAAGCCCCTAGATAGAAAACCTAAGGGCTTTAAAAAACCTAACTAAACCAAAAATTAACTACGATTTTCCTTTTGAATTTATATTTTGAAAAAGGTTTAATCTTTAAATTGAATTTAAGTTTTACATTTTTAGAGTTTTTTTGCTGTGTAATTCGCTTCACGGTCTTTCGAAATTTTTAGCCACTCAGGAACAACTATATCAAGGAAAGATTTTTTTTGTTTTTCTAAAGTATTCATATCAAGACCTATGTAGGTTTGAGCCTTAGTTTTTGTCGAAATATCTGGCAGAGGAACAGGCTGAGTATATCCCAACGATGCTAGTATTCTTGCTATTTCAAGCCGTGCTTCCTGTGCTCTTTCTAGTCCTAGCCCAATAACTCTTGAACTTTCAAATGGAGCATGGAAAGATGTACCGTGGCTTGCAGCCACGTAGTCCCAACGCCACTGTGCTGCACGAATTAACTTTAGAACTCTTTCCATTTGTTTTTCAGTGGCTCCTTTATCCCAGGCAAATTTTGCCTCAATGTGCGCTTTGGCAAGAACTTGTTCGAGGAGCGAGCGAGTTTGGTGTATGGCATCCTGCCGTTGGTATACATTCCTTATCAACTTCTCAGTTTCTTCTCTATGGCATACTTTGCAAGAATTCTCAATATTATTTAAAGGGCTTTGAATATGGTGATCGGTAAACTTTACACCCCCCTCACTTTTATATGGCATGTGGCAGTCGGCACACGAAACACCCCTGTCGAAATGTACGCCAAACCGATAAATTTCGTAATCAGGGTGTTGGGCTTTAATCATGGGTGCTCGGCTGAGCGAATGAACCCAATCGGCGAAGCCATATTCATCGTAGTATGCTTCCATATCCTCCATGGTAAAACCCTTATCCCAGGGGAATGTTAGGTATTTGCCTTCGCCCTTGAAGTAGTATTCAACATGGCATTGCGCGCAAACCAACGATCGCATCTCCTGATGCGAGGCTTTACTTACATCTTTTCCTTGGCGTTGAAATGCTTCAATTAACCCCGGACGGGTTATCTGGAGGCTCATAGTTGCAGCATCGTGACAATCGGCGCAGCCAATAGGATTTACTATTTCTGGTCCAAGTTGAGCAAGGGTGGCACTGTAGAATTCGGCAATCCCCATTTCCTTCATCATACGGGGAACATCAGGGCTCTTGCATGTCCAACAAGTACCTGGTTGAGGACCATCCTCAGGTTTCATTGGTGCGCCAATGCGGAGAGAATTACGTACATCATCAATGGCATGTAAATGCCCGCGACCCTGATAGTAGTCTCTTGAAAATGTGTAACCTGCCCAAAGCACAACAAGTTCGGGTGCTTCTGCCAGCATATCTATTTTTCTTGCACCGTAGTACTTGCTTTGAAAGGTTGTGTCGGAAGTTTTAAGGTATGTTTGATATTGGCGGGGAAAGTTCATGCCCCAAATCTCGAGCCTTGGCTCCATTTGATCGTGTTCAACCTGAGGTGTGTAGGCAAAAACAGCCTCGGCTCGGCGCTCAATAATACTTGAGGCTAACAGACCAAGAAGAAAAACTATGATCATTGTGCCAAAGAATAGCAACCACCCAACCCAGGGCTTCTGCTTTATTACTTCTCCTATTGGTTTCATTGTATTTATTTTAGGTTTTTTCTTATTAAAATTCAATATGATAGGTTTACGAAGTAGATTATTGCATGAGGTCTTTTAACCATTTGGGGACTGGACTGTCAAGAAGAGGAACCAATGCATAGGGTGTTGAGGATAAGCCTTTAACCTTGCCATGCGGAGCCTCTCGGTGACAATCCCAACATTTCCGCTCTTTACGAAGATCGTTATGTCCATATTCAGGTCGCATCATCTTGGGATCTGTTATCAAGTTACTATGGCAGCGTAAACAGTTATTTTGAACAGCCTTTGCTCCAGCTTCCTTTATTTTTATTACCTGAGGTTCCGCCCTAAGTGTAAAAATGGTGGCATGTCTAAGCCCATCCATTGCCTTAAAGTAGTAATGGTTTGCAATATTATTATGTGGAACATGGCAGTCGTTGCAGTTCGTGTATTCACGATGGGCGCTATGCGCCCAGGTTGAGTACTCAGGTGCCATAATATGGCAATTGATACAGGTTTCGGGTCTATCTGACAAATAGGAGGGAGCTCTAGAAATATGAAAGGAGTATGCTCCAAGTCCAAAGAATATCCCTAATACAATTATTACTGGCAGCTTCCATTGATCGGGAGGAGTGAAAAAAATTATTATCCTTTTCATGGCAGGAGTAATATTTTCCGAAAAATAGTAAATCTATTAGATATTGAAGCTGATGTTTTTTGAAAAAACATAATTTATAGAGATTCCATATAGTAGTAATTTTCAATAAAAAAACCTCAAGGAATAATTCATCCTTGAGGTTTAAGAAAAGATTGAGCTATAAAGCTAATTGTTCCAGTATATATCACCAAGGGCATTATCCTCGAAAGTGTTGTTTATATCATTCCAGGTACTGTTCCATGAAAAGATGCCATAACCACTGGATTTTCTGATAATACAATTTTCGATGGTTAGTCCATTAATATCAATAAGGGTGATATTAGCATTGTCGTTTTCTTTTCCGGCAAATTCCACAACGCAATACTCCATTTTTGAATTTGATGATGTATTGGTATAGAAAAATAATCCAGCCCAAGCACCGGGAGCAGGTGTGGCTGCTGCTGATGTAAAGATAATTTGTTCAGTTTCTGTACCAATAGCATTTAAAGTTGTATTGTTAGTTGCACCGAAAGTAATCCATGCATCGGCATGGAACTTTAGATTTGTTCCAGGTTCAATGGTCAGATCTTGATCAACCCAAATGCCACCATCAATGTAGTAAGGAACGGTTTGCTTTTTCCAAGTTGCGCTGGTGCCGTCAAGATTTCCTGCTCTAACCTTAATTCCATAACCCGATTCACAAGTGATAGAGTTATTGCTTCCTAATGTATGAACAGCTTCACATGCAATGTCAATGGCGTGTGTGCCAACATTCTCAATGGTATTCCCATTAAAAGCAACAAACCCTTCAAGGCTGTAAATACCATTCTTTTTAATATCAGTGATCTTGCAATTATTAAAAGTAATCTTTGTATCGAAATTCATTGCGGGAAAATTATCCTGACCTGCATATTTTATTTCGCAGTAAGTCATGGATGAGTTTGAAAGGGTATTCCCATAAAACCATAATCCCTGCCATGCCCCTGGAGCAGGGTTAGAGGAATAGGATGTGAAAATAATTGGATTTTCAACTGTTCCATTTGCTGTTAGGGTTACATTTTCATATCCTCCAAAATCTAACCATGCACCTGATTTAAACTTGATAACAGTACCCGGTTCGATAATAAGATTGGCATTGACAGAAACGCCATACTCAATTACATATGTTTTTGAGCTAATCCATGTGGTTGGTTCACTGATATCCTGATCCACAATAATAATATTGCCATTATCAGGATCTTTTTCTTCGCAAGAAAATAATGATGTAATTACTAGCATTGCTAGTGGTAAATAGATGTACCTTTTCATAAAAATTTTAAGTTTATGTTAATTAATTTTGGGTAAATTGATGGTACGGTTTTTATCAAAAAACGTGCTAGACTTTAGGTTTTTATTAAATTATTTTTCAATTTTTGAATAAAAAAAATACAAACTCTCGTAATTTATTGTTTTAGAAGAGAATATTCAAGGATGAATGGTTTGCAATGATGTAGGTGCTATTAAATCAATGCTTTTATCTTCTGGTGTACAAAGTCGAAGCAAAAGTTTTCCAGCTCATCACGAAGCTGAGCGTAAGCTTTAACCTTTTCTTCTTCTTCAAGGTCCATTGCAGAAACATCTGGGAAGGGGTATTCGTAAACTCTGGGGTTTCCTTTAAAAATGGGTAAGATCTGAAGAGTATCTGCGCTTAACACGATAACATAATCGAATTTTTTCTCGACAACTTGTGCAATGCCTTTGGATTTATAGCTCGAAATGTCAATAATGGCTTCGCTCATAGCATTAGCGGCGAAAAGATCGAGTTTGGAGGGGATTATACCAGCGCTGCATACTTCCAGCACCTCCTTTCCGTAATACGAAAGCCATCCTTCGGCCATTTGCGAACGGCACGAATTCTTTTCTGATATGAGAAGTATACTCTTCATTTCTTCTTTATGGTAGATAAATATATGAAAATCGATTGGAGAAATGCAATTTTTCGAAGAAAAATATTTACCACACAATTTATACCTTTGTGCAGTAAATACATTTAAGCCATGCGAATCGATATCATTACCCTTCTACCCGAGCTGCTCGAAAGCCCATTAAACCATTCAATCATTAAAAGAGCCCAGCAAAAAGGATTGGTGGAGATTTTTGTACATCATCTACGAGATTATTCAACAGATAAGCACAGAACGGTAGATGATTACGCCTATGGTCCCGATGCGGGTATGGTAATGAAGGTAGAACCCATATTCAGGGTGATTGAAAAACTAAGATCGGAGAGGAATTACGATGAGATTATTTACACTTCACCCGATGGCGAACCCTTTACCCAGAAAGTTGCCAATACCCTGAGCATAAAGAATAACATAATAATTCTTTGTGGCCACTACAAGGGGGTTGATCACAGGGTGCGTGAACACTTGGTAACCTTCGAAATATCCATTGGCGACTATGTGCTCTCGGGCGGAGAATTGGCCGCAGCTATTATTGCCGATAGCGTGGTTAGGCTCATCCCGGGTGTGCTCTCCGATGAAACATCGGCACTTACCGACTCGTTTCAGGACAACCTATTAGCACCGCCTGTATATACACGACCAGCAGAGTTCAATGGTTGGAAAGTACCTGAAGTACTAATCTCAGGGAATTTTAAAGAGATTGAGAAGTGGCAATTGGAACAGTCGATGGATAGAACAAGAAGGCTTCGTCCGGATCTATTAAAAGCTAATGAATAAAGGAATTGTTCTCTTTGTTATTTAATAATGATAGAGAATTTTGTTAACGGCTTCAAATTAATTCCAAATTATTTACTAAGAATGTTCATTTGTATATACTTTTACATTAGGTAAAAGTATTATTTCTTTCAATAAACCTTAATTGCTATATCCAATTATTGTTACCCTATGAAAAAGAAGTTAAAACTAAAAATCTTAGCAGGATTTATGCTACTTGTTGCTCTTCTAATTGTTGCAGGAACTGTTTCGATTATAGAATTTATTAAAATAAGTCGTTCGGTAAATGCCTTGATAGAGGATAATTACAAGACAATAGAGGCATCAAAAACGATGCTTGAAGCTTTGGAGAGAAGCGACAGTGGTATTTTGCTAATCCTCCTTGGCGAAAGGGATGACGGGAGAGAAATCCTGAAATCAGCAGAGCTCCAATTTAATAAAGCCTTCAAAGTAGCACAGAATAATATAACCGAAACCAATGAGGATAAGTACATTGAGATAATAGGAAATTTTTACAATAGTTTGAAGGATAAGATAGAAATTACCCTAGACAGCCGAAATAAAATTGGAGATATGGGTTGGTATCATCGAGAGGTATACCAATCTTTTCTTGATGTTAAGCATGCAGTTGATGAGTTGATGTCGCTCAACCAGAATAGCATGTACGAAGAGGCAACCATTCTAAAGGAAAAATCGCATAGAGCCATCATGCCGGGGATTGTTGCCATTGCTGGAGCGTTAGTTTTTTCTTTAATGTTAAGTTTTTTTATTTCAAGATATTACGTTTCGCCACTCGGTGAACTAGCCGAGGCTATAAAGAATTACCATCCTCGTGAAAAATTTATAAAAACTAATATTAGGTCTGAAGATGAGATAAAAAAAATTGAAGTAGAGGTGAATAATTTGATTGAAAAGCTTGTGAAATTTCATAATGAACAAATTTAACAGATTATGAGGACTGAGGTTATCATAAAATTTACTGGTTTCGTTCTGCTTTTCAATGCATTTTTTCTTATCATTTCATCTTTAATATCAATTTTCCTTGCAGAAACATCTGCCATTCCACTTCTTTTCAGCGGGCTTATTTGTGTAATTTTTGGGTTGTTTCCCTTCATTTTTGTTGAGGATCATGATGAAATTTCCTTCTCTGAAGGACTTGTGATTGTAGTAGGCGGTTGGATAATAGCTTGTTTAATAGGCATGCTTCCTTACTTGATGTGGGGTGGGGAATTCAATCTTATTAATGCTTGGTTTGAAAGCGTTTCTGGGTTTACCACAACGGGTTCGTCAATTCTTAATAATATCGAAAATTTACCTAAGGGGTTACTTTTTTGGCGCTCATCTACCCACTGGATTGGGGGTGTTGGCGTAATTATGTTTGTGCTACTCATTCTCCCTCAGTCAACTAGCACACGTCTTACCCTACTAAATGCTGAGATGAGCGAATTGTCAAAATTCAACTTCAGGTATAAAGCAAAGAAGGTAGTGCATGTTTTAGCTATAGTATATGTTGGTTTAACGTTGTTACAAACGTTGGCTCTTACCATTTTTGGCATGTCACTTTTCGATGCTATTAACCATTCGTTTGCTACCATTGCAACAGGAGGATTCTCGACAAAGAACCTCAGCGTTGCTCACTTCAACAGTTCACTGATAGAAAGTATTATAATGCTATTCATGGTGCTTTCGGGAATCCATTTTGGGTTGCTTTACGGTACATTTACCTTTAAAAGAGAGAATATTTTCAGGTCGCATGTGGTACGATCATTTATTACCATTCTATTTTTAGGAGTATTCTTTGTTTCAGCAAAGTTATACACCACAGGAGTATATAATTTTTGGGAATCAATTCGATATGGCGCTTTCCAGGTAATATCGCTTGGCACAACAACCGGTTTTGCCACTGCTGATAGTGCCAACTGGCCTGGCTTTACACATATTATTCTCATTTATTTCACCATTCAATGTGCCATGGTGGGATCAACTTCGGGCGGGTTGAAATTCGATAGGGTTTATCTTTTTTTTAAATCGCTTCGCAAGCAGCTTACTCTTATACAGCATCCAAGAGCAGTTGTTGTTGTCAGAATAAACGATCGACCCATTACCGAGCATCTCGAAACCCTTACCTTAGTATTTTTAGTGCTATATATTTTCACTTTTTTAGTAACAACATTAATTCTAACTTCTCTAAATGTTGACCTATATACAGCCTTTTCCGCATCCATTGCAACCATAGGAAACGTGGGGCCAGGATTTGGCGAGGTGAGTTCACTGTCGAACTATGCAGGTTTACCCGATTTGGGAAAGTTTGTGTTAACCATAAATATGCTCATGGGGCGCTTGGAAATCTTTAATATTATTGCACTGTTTATGATAAAGCGAGGAAACTTTTAGTGATGCAGACTTAGCGTAGTATCTTTCGAACAAATGCAACCGTGAAGTACGACATAAGAAACACACCCATGAACCCCAGCAAACCGCTAAGAATCCTTGAGTATCCAAGAGGAATAAACTCTCCGTAACCAATTGTGAAAAAAGTAATTACTCCAATATATAGTGATTTAAAGAATAGAAGAGGTTCAGTATCGAGGTCACTTACCACATCGCCGATGCCAGAGAGGGTAAAAATTGAATACAGAAGTGCAAAAAGAATTTGAATTACAATAATGCTGTATATGACTCTACCGGGTGAAGTTGCATAAAGTCCCATCCAATCAAAAATTAATAACTTAAAGAAGTACTTAGGGTATGCAATTGCTTTTTGAATTAAGTTTGCATCAAGATTTTTCTGTAGTAGATATTTTTGTTTGCAACGCATGTATTCAACATATGCCAAATCTTCATCTTCGTATCTTCCCAAGTCGCTAAAATTCTCTTTGAGGACTCTAAATTGAGAAGCTTTCTCATCGATAGAAGTATCATTTTGGTCATAAATTAATTTCTTTATGTTATTTGCATCCCATTGTACATAAAGTTTCCCAAGAAGTCTTAATCCGGTAAGATTTAGTATTCTTACTTTTGGACTTTCGCCATGAGAATAGTAATCTATAATATCACGGGCAATACATCCGTAGAGGTCAATCTCATCTGCTTTTTCAACATGAAGATTAAGTGTCCCGTTAAATTGGCAGGAATTAAAAATTAGCTTAGAGAATAAAGCGTTGTTGAAATTAACGTTTCCAGGGAAAATGACTTTTTCAAAGACCATTTCAGAATCAGTTCCTTGAAAAAGTTCAAAGGAAACAATTTGAGCGCCGAAAGAGGATCGGAGAAACGTAATTTTTCCATTCTTAACTTCTGCTCCTTCAAAAGTAACTTCTCCTTCAGCGAATGCACATCGATTAAAGTTTGTTCTGCCATCCCCAAACTCTACATTACGAAAATCAATTCTTCCTGGTCCAAAATCTGTTTGCTCAAAGGTGATGTTGCCTTTTCCAAACTTGGCGTAACGAAAATCTTCCTTTCCATCGCCAAATCGAGCTACTTTAAAACTTACGTTGCTATCGTTGAAAACAGTATTAACAAATGATACATTTCCATCGCCAAAATCAGTATTAATAAAATGGACTTCTCCATTACCAAAGTTAGCATCTTGAAAATCTTTGGTTCCGGATGCAAAAATGGCATTCTTAAAGTTTAACATTTCAACATTAAAGAAACATTGTGTCATATCAAAGTGATCGGTTTTGATATATAGATCATTAAATGCTACCGAATCACAATCAAACCTTGATTCATGAAAGTTTAGATATGCTGAAACAAAAGTTGAACCGCTGAAAATTGCAGGCTCGTCACAGAACTTAGCCAAAGAAAAATCAATATCGTATGTTGAAAAGAAGAAAGCATTTTGCGCTGAAAAGCTATGGATTTCAATAGTTGATTGTTTTTCTTTTAATAAGTAACGTCTGCAAGCAGTTAATGAAAATCCATGCAAATAACAATTATCAAGATTTATGGTATTTCCCGCTTCAATAGCATCATAAATATCTTCAAGAGATGGTTTTGCTAAGGTTAACTCCTCAATGAGCTTACCATCTTTTGTAAATATTGAGATTATAGCGGTTTTAGGAGTTGAAAAACCATCGGGTCTGTAAAAAGGTTTATCAATTGTTTGAACCTTGAAAGAATTGAAACTTCTTGCCATACTTGAATTTTTAAATCAAAAGTATAATAATCATTGGATAAATCAAAAGATAAAAAAATTAGAAAATAATTTCAACTAATTATTGATTCACAATTATGATTTTTTGCAATTAGCTTTCAAATAGAAAGTAAAAAAAATATTTCTTTAATCTCCACTAAAAATGATTAAAGGATTATTATTTATTGATACTGATTTAATGCTACTTTTGAAAAAAAAATATTTTATAAAACGATTCATAGATGTTTAACTCTCTATTTGGAACTCGGCTAGGATTAATTGCTTTTTCAGTTTGGTGGGTAATTGTTGCAGCTTCTCATACAGTAATAATTGCATATTTTTACAATATTCCTTACCAAATATCCATAGTAGATAGTTTACTCTCCACAATCCTCTTTGCTATACTCTCTCTGGGACTATGGTTTTGGGTTCGTTTTTCCGACATTGAAACAACCAAACCCCTAACTTTGCTGATCAATCATATTGGAGCTGCTTTGGCGAGCATTGCAATTATTGTTACCCTTGTCAGCTTTTCGCTTTCCCATATTTTCATTAATGAGCCTGACTACATTAAATTTCTTGATTCATCAATGCCTGCAAGAGCAATTACAGGTACATTTTTATACCTATTAATTGCACTAGTATTTTACCTGGTTACCTATATACAGAATTACAGGGAAAAGCTTTTGCGCGAAGGTGAGCTAAAGTCGCTGATTAAAGATGCTGAGCTGAACTGGCTTAAGCTACAGCTCAATCCTCACTTCCTGTTCAACAGCCTTAATTCAATCAGCTCATTAACTATGACAATGCCCGAAAAAGCACAGGAAATGATCATCAGGCTTTCTGATTTGCTTAGATATTCACTCAAACAGAAACCCGACAGCCTTGTATCGTTGGAGGATGAGCTGGAGAATTGTATTAAATACCTTGAAATTGAAAAGGTGCGATTTGGTTCACGGCTAAATTACAGTATCAGTTGTACTCCGGAGTGCCAAAAATATAAAGTTCCCGGAATGATTCTGCAACCCCTTTTCGAAAATTCAATAAAGTACAGCGTAGCCCAGTCAACCGACCGATCAACTATCAGTGCAAGCATAGTGAAACTAAGCGATGGAATTGAAGTAAGCATTTCAAATAGCGTACCACTAAATTCAAATTTCTCAGAAAAAGGAACCGGCGTAGGTATTGATAATATTAGGCGAAGGTTAAGGCTAACCTATGGCCTTTCAAATCTTCTTTCAATCGAAAAAACCAAAGAATCATTCACAGCTAGAATTTTAATACCCTTATAATGAGAGCAATTATTGTTGAAGATGAGCAACCGGCAAGGCAATTGATCCAAAATTACCTTAAGGATATTCAAGATTTGGAGGTTATAGGAGAGTACCCTGATGGTTTTTCGGGGGCCGTAGCGATAAACAGGGATAAACCTGACCTTGTTTTTCTTGATATTCAGCTACCTCGAATCGATGGGTTTGAATTACTTGAATTGCTTGAGTATAATCCGCAGATTATTTTCACTACAGCAAACGATGAGCATGCCATTGCTGCCTTCGAGCGTAATGCAACCGACTACCTTTTGAAACCTTTTTCGAAGGATCGATTTTTAAAAGCCTTAGATAAAGCAAGAGAAAAGCATGAACTTTACAAGGGAAATGTAAAAAGTATTCCTAACATAATAGAATCAATTGCAAAGGGATTACCCTTAAACCGAATTGTGATAAAGGACTCCAAGGGAATTCATGTTATTTCTGTTGACGAAATATCTCACTTTGAAGCACAGGATGATTATGTAATGATATACACAGCCAATGCAAGATATATTAAAAAACTAACCCTAAAACAGCTCGAAAGCCGTTTAAATTCAAATCAATTTGTAAGGGTTCATCGCTCCTGTATTTTGAATACTAATGAAATAAAAAGGATTGAGCCTTATGAAAAGGATTCATATATGGCAATACTTGAAGGAAATGTACGAGTTAAAATTAGTGGTTCGGGTTATAAGAATCTTAGGAAGAAACTTGAATTTTAAAATATTTTCAGCTTAATTTTCTTATATAATTTAACATTTTTTCGATCACTTTAGCATTTTTTTTGTTATATGAATATCTTATTCTTTGTTGTAGTTAATATAAGATTAACAGAAAAAGGAATTATTTTTTTAAAATGAAAATACTAGTTCGCATAATACTAACAACCATAATTTTTTGCAGTTTACTCTTTGCAAGCAGTATTTCAAACGCTCAATATTTTGGAAGAAATAAGCCAATTTATAAGAGTTTTAAGTATGATGTTTATAAAACTCCAAACTTTGAGCTGTACCATTATTTTAAGAACGACTCAGTTGTAAACCGACTAGCTCAAGCATCTGAGCAATGGTATCATATGCATCAGCAAGTTTTTCGTGATACAATTAGAGATAGAAACCCAATTATTTTTTATGCCAACCATGCCGATTTTCAGCAGACAACTGCCATTTTTGGATCAGTGGGAGTGGGTACTGGTGGTGTTACCGAAGCATTGAAGAATCGGGTTGTTATGCCTGTAACCGAAACTTGGGCACAAACCGATCATGTTTTAGGGCATGAACTTGTTCATGCCTTCCAATTCAACGCAATCATCAATAGCGATTCTACGAACCTAAATTCTCTTAATAATCTCCCTTTATGGATGATTGAGGGTATGGCTGAATACCTCTCAATTGGAAGCGTTGACCCACATACTGCTATGTGGATGAGAGATGCCATTCTAAATGATGATTTTCCAACCCTTCAGAAAATGACTAGGGATCCTAACTATTTCCCTTATCGTTTTGGCCATGCGTTTTGGGCTTTTGTAGGAAGAACTTTCGGGGATAGCCTTATTGTTCCAATCTTTTTGGAAACCGCAAAACGGGGTTATGATTTAGCCCTTAAAAGATATTTAGGATTCAATGAGAATGAATTTTCAAATATCTGGAAAAACGCTTACGTTGAACATTATAAGATGATAATGCAGGATACTGTTGACTCACCTTCGGGGAAAAAGATTATTGACGAGAGCAATGCTGGAAATATTAATATATCTCCTGCTGTTAGTCCTGATGGAAAATATATCGCTTTCTACTCCGAGAAGAATTTATTCTCCATCGATCTTTTTCTTGCCGATGCGGTAACTGGAAGAATTCTGCAAAAAATATCGTCAACGGTTCACAGAAATGAGATAGATGCATTAAATTTTATTGAGTCGGCAGGTACTTGGTCGCCTGATAGCAGGTATTTTGCTTTCGTTGCATTTGGGAAAGGAAAGAATAAACTGCTTGTGGTTGATATTGAACGAAGAAAAATGTCAATGGAAATAGAGATACCTGGAGTTCCATCATTTAATTACCCTGCATGGTCTACCGATGGGAAAAGCATTGTTGTTTCTGGTTTGGTAGATGGCCAGAATAACCTTTACCAGTATTTTTTTGAAGATGGTAGAGTTGTTCGCTTAACTAATGATGTATGGTGTAACATACACCCCAGTTGGTCTGTTGATATGAAGACATTGGTTTATGTTACTGATATGCCCTCCGATTATGATATTCAACCCAAACATAAGTCAGGATATTACATTGCTACTTTAGATACAGAAACGGGAGACAAAAAAGTTCATCATTTTTTTCCTGGAGCATCTAATCTTAACCCTGTTTTTTCAGCCGATGGGAATAATATCTATTTTCTTTCTGACAGAGATGGGTTCCGAAATCTTTACCGCTTCAACCCTGAAACTGGAAAGATTTTTCAGGAAACAAAAATTCTGACAGGGATAAGTGGCATGACACACCTTTCACCCGCATTTAGCATTTCAACCGACACGTCAAATACTTTTGCCTATTCATACTACTTCAAAGGGAACTATACCATATTCACTGCAACCCCTGATGATTTCTATTCTGAAGAGGTCTACCCTTTGATGGTCGATTTTACTGCAGCAACCCTACCTCCATTAAATCGAGCTACACCCGGTATTATTGATAGAAATTTGGCCTTAAGAATGAGTCAACCAGAAACTCCGGTCGATTCTTTTAGCATCGTACCCTACAGACCCAAATTTAAACTCGATTACATTTCAAACATTGGTGTAGGGGTATCAACGTCAAGTTACATGGGAACAGGTATGGCAGGAGGAGTCGAAATGCTTTTTACCGATATTGTAGGGGCTAACCTTTTCCATGTGGGTCTTGCACTTAATGGCGAAATCTACGATTTTGGCGGACAGCTAACGTATGTAAATCAGAAAAATAGAATCATTTGGGGTGCTACAGTTTCTCATATTCCTTACTCATATGCGCTAATGGGTAGGGGAATTGGCATGGATGATAATGGGAATATTTATGATACCCTTTACTTTTCTCATGTGAGGATTTTTGAAAGTACAATAGGTGCTATGGCACAATTTCCGCTTTCCAAAACCCGTAGATTAGAGGCATCATCCATGGTGGCTTGGTATAATTATAGGGTGGATATTTACTCTTATTACTACTACAATTATGTTTACTATAACTTTGATAAAAGCAAGGGAAAGGCACCAGATGGATTCTCCCTTCAAAATATTAGCCTTGCTTACGTGGTTGATAACTCCAGCTTTGGAATAGCTTCGCCTATGGATGGAGCTCGTCGTCGTTTCCAAATTGAAAAAGTTATTGGTGAATTTGACTACTGGGGTACCCTTATTGATTTCAGAAAGTATTTTTTTGTAAAACCCTTTAGCTTTGCATTTAAGGGCTATTACTATGGGCGACATGGTGGAAAACTTGATCGTCTTTACCCCTTATATCTTGGCTATCCATGGCTAATAAGGGGTTATGACAGAACATCTTTTAGCAATCAGATGATGCCTGATTCAAAATTTGTCAGCACAGATCAGCTTATGGGTGATCAAATGATTATTACTAGTGCCGAAATTCGCATTCCGTTTACTGGTCCCGAAAGGCTTACCTTACTGAAATCGAAGTTTTTATATACTGAATTAGCACTCTTTGCCGATGCTGGTCTAGCATGGGTTAATAAAGATGATATTGCTTTCAACTGGCATCCCGAAAATGGAACTCAAAGAATACCTGTTGTAAGTACTGGGTTAAGCTTACGGGTGAATTTGTTTGGTATGATGGTATTAGAACCTTTTTATGCCATACCGTTTCAGCTTGGAGGTTTCGAGGCAGCATACTTTGGATTAAACTTCACTCCTGGTTGGTAGAATTCAGGAAATAAACTTTCTGGTGATAACAAAAATGGGGGCTATGCCCCCATTAATCATTAAATTATCATTAAATTACTCAATCTCTTTATAGTCAATGCATTCAATTACATATGCTACCTCAGGTATTTCATTACCTTCATCCACCTCACAATCAGCGACATGAGTTCCGGGCACTTTTTTTACAGTACCAATAATCTCAACCTTTTTTCCCATTAAGCCAGAAACAAACTTAGGAGATTTTTCAGTACCATCAACTTTAAGAGTTTTTCCTTCAATTGACCCAAAAACAGTTAGCCGCTTTCCTCCATGCATACAAGCATGATCAACAGTTGCGGTAAACTTTACGATTTTTCCATCCAAAGCCGATGCATCGGTTAAAAGAGAATCGACAGAAACCTCAATGGTTTTGTTTTTGTCATTTACAGCTTTTTGTTCTTGCTGATTTCCACCACACGATGAAATAAGGAATAATCCTGAAAGCAACAACGCTAAATAAAAACTAATTTTCATAACACTTCAATTTTAATAGTTGATTTAATAATAGTAACTCAGAATAACGAAAATGGCAAACAGAATACTTGCTAAACCATTAAGAGTTGCAAACGCAAAATTTATTTTCTGGTAGTTTGAAGAGATGATCACAAAATGTTGATAAATAAGAAGAGCAATGAAAAGGATTGCACCAATCCAAAATAAACCACCTGAATTAATTAAGATCCCTGTTTTAATTACAAGAAGTGTAACTATAATATGAAGAGTTATTGCAACTCCTATTGCTTTTTTTCTACCAAATACGGCGGGCATAGATTTTAAGTTTTCTTCCTTGTCAAACTCTTCATCCTGGAGGGAGTAAAGTATATCGAAACCAGTAACCCAAAGAAATACAATTAATGAGAATAGAATTGGTATAATATTCCATTTGCCGGTTACGGCAAGGTAAGCACCAATGGGCGATAAGGAAAGACCCAAACCTAATATAAAGTGGCAAATCACAGTGTACCTTTTAGTATAGCTATATCCTAGAATTATTAATAGTGCAATGGGTGATAAGTAGAATACCAACTTATTGATAAAAAAAGTAGAAATTATGAAAATGATGGCATTAATAACAGAAAAGATTAAAGCGTTTCTGGGATGAATTTTCCCAGCTGGAATTTCCCTATTTGAGGTACGTGGATTACGCTTGTCGATAAATCGATCGGTTACTCGATTAAAACTCATCGCTGAATTTCTGGCAGTTACCATACAAAGTATAACAAGAACTAGCAACTTCCAGTTAAAACTAAAATCATAGAAGCCAATTGCCAAAAAATACCCAATAAGCGCAAAGGGCATTGCAAAAATTGTATGGCTAAACTTAACCAGCGATAGATAATCTTTAAATGCCTGAGATTTTGTTTTACTCATTTAACGTAATGCTTTAAAAATACTAGTTGTTTAACTGGTTAAGAATAATCGAGAAATAAGAGGTAAAAATAGTTGTAACCATTGAATATACCAAACTTTCCTTATTTTAGAGTTGTGATAAAAATATTTAAGTGTTTATAAACCCATTTTGTTGTTATCAATCGATGATTCTTTGTCTGATAAAATATCAAGGAACTGTTTAAGGTCATCAACTTTTTGCTGCGATCCAATTTTTTGGTAAGATATCATCAAACTGGCTATAAGCTGCGAAATGGTAGTTTGATTTGAGCAAGGGTAGAAATAGCTTTCATTGATCTCTATACTGTTTTGAGTAAGGAAATGCTCAATCTCCTTTTTACCAAGAACAGCTCCCGCGTTGAATGGATTGATGTAAAATAGAACAGACTTTGAACTATTATCAGGAGTTGATGAGGTTTGGTATCTATCAATATATGCCAGAATAAAGTTTCGTGGAAGGCTAACACAATAAATGGGTAATCCCAATTTTTGAGCTACCAACGAATAGAAAATGGAAAGAGAAACAGGACCCCCTTTCTTATTCTCGATTAGCTGATTAATGTAGTGATTCTGAGGAGAAAAAAAGTTGGTGGTATTACCCGAAAAGCCAAGTACTCCATAAATAATATGGTTAATAACTTTCACTTTCTCAAGTGCGGTAAGACTTTCGTTAAGTTCTAGCCAAATCTTTTGCTTAACTTTTTCGAGGTAATTCTCAATTATATTGGTTTTTATTTCAGGATACTGATATCGGGTTAAACAAATTGTGCCATCCAAAAGGCTTGTTGCCCCTGAGTCAACCCAATGCTCAAGTTGTTCTTTGGTACTTTGATATTGAATTTTATGAATAATTAATTCAATTCTTTGTTGAATAAGTGGATTTTCAGTAGTCTCCCATACTTTTTCAAGAGCAGGTATAAGTTCCATCCCCTCTTGCATAATTTTTTTTGAGATTACACTATAAATTTCATTATCAGGGTCTTCGAGTAGAGAAACCAGTGCATTTAATTCTTTTTGTCTCATTTAATAAACTAATTTTTAATCTATTGTGTGAGCCTATTAAGAACCACTTCTATTAGCTTTTTAACGGCAGGCTTATAGTTTGACGACGATTTCTTTGTAACCCTATTGGCAATTATTGCACAAATAGTAAGAGATTTATGCCCTAATACTCTGGAAAGCCCATTAATGGCAGAGCTTTCCATTTCAAAATTGGTGATTCGTTTATCTTGGTATCTAAATGATTCGATTTTATCATTCAATTCATTGTCTGCAAGGGGTATCCGTAGAATTCTTCCTTGAGGTCCATAAAACCCTGGAGCAGAAATAGTAGTACCTTTAATGGCTATATCTTCAAATAATTCTACCAGTTCAGAAGAAGATGCTACAAAGTAGGGTTTGGCGCATAAGGGATTCCATTGTGTATGTTCCAAAAAGGCTGCTTCCATTTCCAGATTACAAACCATATTTCTTCCGGCGTAAAAATTTAGCAAACCGTCAAATCCAATGGCCATTTCGGTTAGTACAAAGCTATCGATGGGGATATCTGCCTGAATGGCACCTGAGGTGCCAAGGCGAACTAACGTGAGCTGTTGTTTTTCGCTTTTCTCCTGTCTTGTTTCAAAATCGATATTGACCAATGCATCCAATTCATTAACCACAATGTCGATATTGTCGGTGCCAATTCCTGTTGATATTACGCTTATACGTTTACCGTTGAGCCATCCTGTAACGGTTTTAAACTCACGGTTTGATGTGGTGAATTCAATCCGGTTAAAGAACGATGCCACAGTGTCAACCCTGCCTGGATCTCCAACGAGAATTACCTTTTTGGAAATATCGTTAGGTCTGAGATGCAGATGAAAAATGCTGCCATCTGAGTTGATAATCAGTTCTGAAGGTTCAATAGTTCTCATTTGAAGGCATTTTAAAAAGTTTAAAAATAAACAAAAAATACAAAAGCCATTCTATTATTTAACTCTATCTTAATTTTGTATTCATTCATACAGGGGATTAAGTCCAACAAAAAAATTAACTTTGTCAATTATTAAGCAACTTATTACATTTTAACCATAAAAATTTGAAAACATGAAAAAGAAACAGCTTATTATCATCATTGGAATTGCAGCATTACTGCTCATCCTTATTTTCAGCAGCCGAATGTTTTACATCATTCAACCCGGTGAGCGCGCAGTTATTTTTAGACCCTTCACTACAGGTCTTGATAAAGAAAATATTTATTCACCTGGTTTTCACATTGTTGCTCCCTGGAATGACTTTCATGTTTACGATGTGAAAGAGTTGAAAGCCGAGGAAACCATGGATGTTCTTGATAAGAGTGGGTTGAAAGTTATTATAGATGTTTCAGTGAGGTTCAACCCAATTTATAATCAGATTGGTTCCCTTCACGAAGTTTTTGGTAAAAATTATATTAATCAGCTGGTTATACCTGAGGTTCGTTCATCGGTGCGGCAAGTTGCCGGACGGTACACCGCTGAAGAGATATACTCAACAAAACGTAACGAAGTTGAGCAGACCATAATAAGTGAAACCAATAAAATATTGGGTGCAAATTTCATCGACATGAGAGCTCTTCTGATCAGAAGTATTAGCCTTCCTACTCAAATACAACAGGCCATTGAGAGTAAGTTGACTCAGGAGCAGGAATTCCTTGCATACCAGTTTAAATTGGAGAAAGAGAAAAGTGAAGCCGAACGCAGACGTATTGCTGCTGAAGGAGAAGCACGAGCAAATAATATCATTACCAGTAGTTTAACTGCTAATCTTCTCAAAATGCGTGGAATTGAAGCAACAGCAGAATTGGCGAAATCACCAAATACAAAAGTTGTTGTAGTGGGTAGTGGAAAAGATGGCTTACCTCTTATTCTTGGAGGTATGTAGAAAGAAGTATCACGATAAAACTTCAGCTCTAAAAGGCAAACTATTTATTTATACTATAATGATACAGAGGATTCAATCGGTTTTTCTTCTAATAGCGACCATTCTATTGGTTTTCTTGGTATTTTTTCCCTATGCCGAGATGGTTAGATCAAGTGATCAAAATATTTTTGAGCTGGGATTTAGGGGCTTAATCAATGTAAGCGGTGGTGAGGGTATTGCGTTTTCATCAGTAACACTTTCAATACTTATGATAATATGCCTTTTAATCACCATTGTAACCATTTTCCTATTCAAAAAAAGAATGTTGCAGATAAGGCTTAGTGTCTTTAATATTATTTTACTATTAGGACTTCAGGGATTAATGTACTACTTTTTTCGAGTTGCTGAAAAAACCTTATCAGGGAGTGGAACTTTCTCTCTTTTATTTGTTTTCCCTTTTGTGACAGCAATTCTAGTTTTTCTTGCCCTACGGGCAATTTCAAGGGATGAGGCACTAGTAAGAAGTTTGGATCGTCTTAGATAAAGCCTGCTTGGCAGTTTTTTTCCAGAAAATTGAAACACCAATTTGCGATAATAATGTTATTACAGATTATAACTTATTCAATTACAAACCGCTAATCGGTGTTTCAATTTTTAATTACAGATATATCATATGTTCTTGATCTGTTATTTTTTCGCAGTAATGGCACTTTAACGATACGTTTTTCTTATCAATGACTTGGAATTTTTGAGTTACTGCTTCAACGTTCGTAATACATTTGGGATTAACACATTTAACAATCCCTTCAATATTGTCAGGAACTTCAACCACTCGTTTTTCAATCACTTCATAATTCTTAATAATATTTAGCTTAGCAAGCGGTGCTGCAATGGCAATCCTGTTGATTTCATCTTTTTCGAAGTATTTGTCGGCAATTTTAATAATTGCTTTTTTGCCAAACCGCTGACTTTCCATATTTGTACCGAAGGTAATAAGGTTGTCAAATTTATGGAGTCCTAAAATTGAGATTACGTTGAATAGACTTTTTGCGGGAATATGATCAATTACGGTTCCGTTTTCAATTGCGCTAACATTTAGCTGTTTTTTCTGTGTCATGACATGTTGTTTTTTAAATGTTATTGTAATCCAAAAATTAGCGACATGATAGCCATCCTGGTATACACTCCATTCATGGCTTGAGGGAAGTAATATGCCTTAGGATTTTTATCCACATCAGCGTGAATCTCATTTACACGGGGTAGGGGGTGAAGAACACGCATATTCTCTTTAGTATTTTGCAGCATCTTTTCCCTAAGAACATAAACATTTTTAACCTTTTCGTACTCTACGGGGTCAGAAAAACGTTCCTTCTGTACTCGTGTCATGTATATGATATCGGCATTTTCAAGATTTTCGTTTAGATCGGTTTGTTCGGTATATTTTAGTCCAATCTCATTAAGGTATATTTTATATTCACTCGGCATTTGGAGTTCCTTTGGAGCAACAAATGTAAAAGTTGCCCCAAAATTGCTCATGGCCATAAGCAGGGAGTGTACGGTTCGTCCATACTTAAGATCTCCCACTAGGAATATGTCGAGGTTTTGTAGGGTACCCTGGGTTTTACGAATGGAGTACAAATCCAGTAACGTTTGGGTGGGGTGTTGGTTTGCACCATCACCTGCGTTGATGATAGGGACGGGTGAAACCTCACTGGCATACCTAGCGCTCCCTTCGATGGGGTGACGCATTACAATTAGATCGGAATAGTTGGCTACCGTTAGTATTGTATCCTTAAGGCTTTCTCCCTTGGATACGGATGTGTTGGCTGCTTCGGAAAATCCAATTACTCGACCTCCAAGACGGTTTACAGCACTCTCGAAGCTTAATCGGGTTCGGGTTGAGGGTTCGAAGAATAGAGTAGCCACCACCTTTTTACTAAGAATGTTCTGAATGGGGTTCTTCTCGAATTCTTCGGCAAGATCAAGAATTTTGATGATCTCCTCTTTGCTCAGATCGTTAATTGCTACTAGGCTTTTGTTTTTCATTTTTATTTATTTATGGTTATTACCAGATTGTTATATCAAAAAAAAGCCTCGATATAACGAGGCTAAAAGGCTATTCAGTATTAATATATTCTGCCATTGCAGAATCGATTTTATTAATTTTGTCGAGGACAAAAGCAACTTTCGACTGCCTTATTCCCAGAACCACAGAGCAATTATTATCGAAATGTTGTTCCTTGATGATTAAATCTTCATCCTTTACAAGCTTCATCACATCATTCAAGGCAGGATAGGCAAAATTAACTTTATAAGAATCGTTTATAGTTTTGGTTATGATATCAGCATTATTTAGAGCATCAGAAGCAGCAGATTTGTATGCATTAATAAGGCCAGATACACCTAACTTAGTTCCTCCAAAGTACCGAATAACCACAACTAGTGTATTAGTTATATTGCGGCTAATTAGCTGTCCGTGAATTGGCTTTCCTGCAGTGCTTGATGGTTCTCCATCGTCGTTGGCTCTCCAAACCTCCCCTTCAAACCCCAGCACATATGCATAGCAATGATGTCGAGCATCGTGATATTGCTTTCGTAAGCTCTGAATAATGCCTTTCACCTCATCTTCCGAAGTTATGGGAAATGCCAAAGCAATAAATTTGCTACCTTTCTCTTTATATATCCCTTCAGCTGGATTTTTTATGGTTTGAAAAGTATCAGATTCAAGCATCTTCAGTTATATTTAGCTATACATTAACACAATTATTGCTCCAGCCGAAAGAGTAATCCCAGCCCAATTCAAAAGAGATGGTCGTTCCTTAAACATTAAAAAACCAACTATCACGCTCAATGCAACTATGCCAATATTATTGATTCCAAAAATTACAGAACCTAAGGCTTGATATCCAGTAGAGATATCAACATGGTTGAGTGCAAGAATAAGGAAATACATAGATCCAAAGTTTACTAATCCAAGTATAATTCCAAGTACCCAAGTCTTCATGAAACATAGATTTGCTATAGCAGCTTTATTAAAAGGTAAAATAAGCATACCTGAAAAAAGTGCTGAGACAAAAACCATAGTGGAGAAAACAGGGGTTAAATCGTTGGTAATGTAAGCCGATTGTGCAAACTTAACAAATGAATCAACGATTCCCATTCCGATGAACAGGAAGGCAGGAAGAAGAATTGTGTTGGCATTAATTTTTTGTGAACTCTTTCTATAAACTGTTAGAAAAACTGAGAGAATTGCCAAAACAATGCCAATGGATTTCAATAAGGTGAGCACATCAGCGGAATCATACCAAATGGAAAAAGCGATGGGAACAACAACAGACATTTTAACAGCCACAGTAGTTACAGCTACTCCAGCTTTTTGGGTGCTTTTAGCAATTACATAAAACATGATTATAAACAAAACCCCTATAATGGTTGAGATGGGAAACCAATTTTCATTAAAAATCGAAAAAGAGAATAGTTCTCTACTGCTCAAAAAAAAACCTGCTATGCAGGCGGCTAGATAATTAATTATAATGGAGCTGAATGTGTGAATTTTATAACGGCTAATCAACTTAAAGACAATATAAATTGAAGTTGAGGAGAGAATGCTAAGAATTAAAAATACCATTCCTAAAAGTTTGGGTAAAATTACTGCATTTTTTTTTCATGCCAATGATTCTATAAGTTCTTTAGATGCATTTTATTAAAAAGTTATTAACATGAATATTTACTGCAAAAAGAGAACAATTAAATCCTCACCGTAAAAAACTGAAGGAGTAACTTCCATTTCTTTATAAATAATGGTATTTTTGCTTCAACGAAACTCATTAAAACCACACCACTTTGAGGAATATTAAGATTAATACTTTACTGTATCTTTTTATTTTAATTCTTGCATTTTCCTTATATTCAAATTCATACTCTTCGGAGATGGCAGATCCATATAATCCGGATCAAATTAGATATAAGTTGACTCTTGCGCTTAACAATGCCGTTTCTGAACCTGAAAAGTCACTTTACATAATAAACGAATCAATCAGCCTTGCCGAGAGGGCAAAGGATCGACTAACAATTCATTTGGGATATATTATCAAGGGAAAGTACTTTATTGTAATCAATCAATACGATGATGCCCTTATAGCATTTAATCAAGCATATGTTAATGCACTGGAAACAGGTAGCGAAATGCAAATAAATGAATCTGTTAGGTTTCTTTCTGAGGTTCATATTGTAAAGAATTTTAAAAGCGAGTCCCTTGAATATTTGTATAAAGGTTTGGAGTTAAGTTTTTTGCTAAAAGATACAACGAGTATTTCATGGTATATGATTCAGATCCCTGAGATTGAACAAGAGGTTGGAAACATTGTGTTTGCAATGGAAAGTGCCTTAAAGGCCAAAAATTATTTTGAAAGTCAAAATGACATGGTTGGATTGGCCAAAACTTTACTGACATTGGGAACTATTCACAACAAGTTGGGAAATCTGACTATCTCAAGGAACCATGTTCAGAAGGCTATCGAATTGCTCGAAAACTATCAGCATCTTTTGTTGTATGGAAAAGCATTGCTAACTCTCGGTGAGTTACTGCTAGTGGAGAATAGGTATTATGATGCTGAATTATACACTATAAAGGCGATTGAAATATTCAAACCATTGAATAATAATGAATATAATAGAGCAAAGTCATTTTTGGGTGAAATTTTAACTGTAACCAAAAAATATCACGAAGCATATAAGACACTCATGGAAGTATCAAAGTGTCAGAAGGAGAATGGAGATTTTGCTGGAATATCGCATACATATCTAAGAAAAGCAAACCTTTACTCGAACACGAATCAACCATACAAAGCAATTGAAGCATTCAATAGTTGCATTACATATTCCAATAACGTGGGATTAAATGATTTAACTAGGTATGCCTATAAAGGCCTTTCTCAGGTAATGGGGAGCATTGGAGATTACACTAAGGCTTACCAAAGTTTAAGCCAATATACTAGGATCACCGATAGTCTTTTCAATGTGCAAATAATTAGCAAGGCAACAAAGCTTGAGGAAGAGGATAAGTTTAATCAGCAGCAAAAGGAGATTCTTACTAAAGAATTGGAACTTGAAAGGGGTAAAGAGTTAATATCTCAACAGCAGCAAAAACAGGTTCTTCTATACATTGTAATAGCTCTATTCTTCGTAATAATTGTATTTGCAGTAAGAGAATTTATTCATAAAAGACAAGCTAATCTTGTATTGGCAAACCAAAAAGAGGCTTTAGAAAGACAGAAATTTATTTCCGAAAGTAGAACACGTGAGTTAACTGATAGCATGAATTACGCAAAGTATATTCAACAGGCAATTCTTAGAGCTTCCTTGAGGATTAAAGAGTTATTTCCTGAGTCTTTCTTAATTCTTATTCCCCGTGACATAGTTAGCGGCGATTTTTATTGGGTTAAGGAAAGGAATAACCGAATTCTGTTTGCGCTTGCCGACTGTACTGGGCATGGTGTACCTGGGGCATTAATGAGCATTATTGGAACATATGGCTTGAACAGTTTGGTTAGCGAAATGAATATAATCAATCCGGGTGAAGTGTTAAATCAAATTAACTACCTGTTTGAAGATAGTCTAGAGCAGCAAAAGGGAGTTGAAATATTTGATGGAATGGATATTGCCTTCTGTAGCTATAACCCCAAAAGCCATGAGCTTAAGTATGCAGGAGCTAATATTCCACTTTACATTCTTCGTAGTTCAGATTTACCTCAACCTGCCAGTGCCATAATATCAAAGGGTAAAAACCATGTGCTTTACCAGGTTCGACCTAATAAACAGTCAATTGGTTCAAGTATTGATGTTGTTCCTTTTGTTACACATAGCATTACCCTACTTGAGAACGATATCATCTACCTTTTTTCCGATGGATTTGCCGATCAGTTTGGGGGACCACATGGGCGAAAATTTATGTCCAATCAATTGAATAAGCTGATATGCGACTTTGCCGACCTTCCATTATGCGAGCATAAAAGGATTCTTGAGGAAACATTTTACAGCTGGAAAAAAGATGCTAAACAGATTGATGATGTAAGTTTTATTGGTATAAAAATTTCGGGCGAAATAACAACATCCTAAAACCGCTTATTGATCACAAGTAAATAATCTATCATTAGTAAAAAAAGTAAGAAAAAGTCTGCTTCTTGCCATCCTGCAATATTCATGGTTATTGTTAAAACCATAAAAAAAAGTATCAAGATTCTGTAGAGATCAATATTTGTACCCTTGTAGTGTTTATTTTTAATGATTGTGAAAAGCCGATAAAGCATAAAAGGCATAAAAGCAATGTAGAAAAGAATTGAGCCTGCGGAGTAAAAAAAAAGACGAACTATTCCCGCAAGCACAACCAATCCGGTGGTATACAAGATAACTTTCCTCTCGGAGATTTTTTTTCTTACCATTTTATAGCTATTCAAGTGCAAAATTATAAGGATTGTTAACAATTCAACGTTGTATATGATTTTATTTTTTGGGCTTTTTCAAAGTAAATTCAACTATTTTTGTCATTATATTTTTTTAATGTTAATGACATGAATGCTTTTAAATGCGTTACCCAACGATTTCTATTCTTTGTCAAGTTAGCCCTATTTTGGTTGGTATTCTTTGTTTCCATGAGGTTAATCTTTATGCTTTATCATTTTGGGCAGTTAACCTCATTGCGTCTTTACGATTGGATTAAAATTTTAACTCTAGGTGGGTGGATGGATTTGTCAATGATAGGTTACATACTACTTTTATCTGGAATTTTAATATCATTTCTTTTCTTCTCAGGGAAAATTACACAGATTGTTTTTAAGTATTTCAATTTGTTTTTACTGACATTTTTTGTCTTGCTTTTAGTTAGCGACATGGAGCTTTATCGGCATTGGGGATATAGGATTGATGCTACGCCCTTATTTTACTTAAAAACTCCAGAGGAGGCGTTTGCCTCACTGAAATTCTGGTTAATATTAATATTGTTTCTTTTCAGCTTGTTGATTATATTTAGTTTCTACAAGTTTTACCATTTTATCATTGGCAGAATACGATTAGAGAATGGCAGGTGGTGGATAGTACCAATTTTCCTTTTTCTATCAGCAACCATGATAATTCCAATAAGGGGAGGTCTGGGTGTAGCTCCAATGAATCCGGGTAAAGTCTACTTTAGTCAAAATGTATTTGTTAATCACGCTGCATTGAATGGAGTATGGAATATGGTTTATGGCTTAAGTATGCTAAAATCAATGGGCAAACAGTATCCAGATTACATTTCTGCCGAAGATGCAGAAAAGTATATTAACTCGTTTGGTTTTAAAAACGATGATGCTCCAAAAGTTCTTAATACAAGAAAACCGAACATAGTTGTTATACTTCTTGAAAGTTTTACATCCAAGTTTATTGAGCCTTTGGGTGGGATGGAGGGAGTGACGCCAAACCTTAACAAGCTATCTGAACAGGGTTTACTTTTTTCAAACATCTATGCTTCGGGCGATAGAAGTGATAAAGGGTTAGTGTCTGTACTTGGAGGTTTTCCAGCACAGTCAACTCAATCTATTATGTTATACCCTCCAAAGTCCATTAAGTTGCCTACCTTAAGTCGTAGCCTCTATTCTATGGGCTATAACACAAATTTTTATTACGGAGGTGATCCAGATTTTGCGAACATTCGAACGTTTCTTTACTCAGCTCGTTTTAATAAAATTATATCCCAGAGTGATTTTCCACGTTCCTTAAATTTTGGGAAGTGGGGAGTCCCTGATGAGCATGTTTTTCAAAAACTTCTTTCCGATTTGGATGAAGCAGAAAAACCATTCTTCAAATTTTTCTTCACCCTAAGCAGTCATGAGCCATTTGAATTTCCTGATGAATCGGCTTTCCCAGGGCATAATACAGTTGATAAGTATGCTAGCAGTATTTATTATACTGATCATTGGCTGGGTTGGTTTTTTAATGAGGTATCGAAAAAACCATACTGGAATAATACACTTTTCATATTACTGGCCGATCACGGACATCGGCTACCTGGAAATAATAAAATATATGAACCCGAGAAATTCTCAATACCTATGCTTTGGCTAGGTGGAACGCTGGATACTATAGGAGTTGTTCCTCAAATTGGTTCACAAATTGATTTGGTGAGAACCCTCCTTTACCAACTTGATGTTGATGCTAATGAGTTTGTATTTTCACGAAATTTACTATCCAATTCAAATAAACAATTTGCATACTATGCTTTTAATGATGGTTTTGGTTTTATAACTGATAGCTGTCAGTTTATATGGGATCATAGAGGACAAATTGAAATTCTCGATAATTGCAATGAGGAGAAAAGAAAAGAGGCATTTTCATACTTTCGCTATTACCACAATTTTTTTCTTGGTCTATAAAATTGAGTTTTTTTAGTATTTAGTTTTAACTATTCAATTTTGTTATTTTTTATTTTTCGCTTAGGTTTGTAATAATAAACTATCATTAACCGCTAATTGAAATCCCAAAAAAATGAAATTACTTCGACTAACTTTATTTGGTGCTTTTTTATTTTTTATTTCCTGTACACAGCAAAAGAAGTTAAATCCTGATATTACTAAGGATGAACTCTATTCACACATTGACTTTTTAGCTTCCGATTCGTTGCAAGGGCGCAAGCCAGGCACTCCATTCGACAGAGTTGCAGCAAAGTATATCAAGGATGCTATGGAGAGTTCAGGAATTTTGCTTATGGGTAAGAATGGCTATCAATTTTTTGAATTTATTGAAAAGCAGGAAATTGGTGAAAACAATATACTTAGCATCGGATCAAAGCTGCTTCAATTGAGTAAGGATTACTCAGTTTTCCCTTTCTCTTCGAGTGATACTCTTTCTGCATCTATTGTATTCGTAGGATATGGATTTAGCATTAATACAGATTCAATAGTTTGGGATGATTATCAAGCATCGAATGTAAACGAAAAATGGGCAATGATTCTTAGAGGAGATCCTGAGCATAGCAATCCAATAAGTCCTTTTGGACAATATTCAAACGATAGGCATAAAGCTACGGTAGCTAAGGATAATGGAGCCGCTGGGGTTATTCTGGTTTCAGGAGTGGGGTTTGACGAAGAGGATGAGCTGATTGGGTTAAATCAAAAAACATTTGATGTTGGAATACCTGTAATACATTTAAAACGAGAGCAAGTAGATGCTTTACTTGGTTCGACAGGTTATACTATTTCGGGATTAGAAAAAAAATTAATTAACCTTCGCAAGCCAGTATCAGTAAACTTTACAGCTAAACTTAATGCTCGAACGCATATTATAAATAGTAAGAGCAAATCACAAAATGTTATTGGCTTAATCGAGGGGAGTCACCCAATTTATAAGAACCAGTATGTTGTTTTAGGAGCTCACTATGATCATCTTGGGATGGGAGGGAAGAACTCATCCAGTAGAATGCCCGATACACTTGCAGTCCATAATGGAGCTGATGATAATGCATCTGGTATTGCGGCCATACTCGAAATAGGTCAGAGGTTGGCATACTTTAAGCCTCAAAGAAGTATTATTCTTATTGCCTTTGGAGCCGAAGAGCAAGGTCTTATTGGGTCAAGGTATTTTACAGAATATCCTCTTGTACCACTTGACTCAATAACTGCAATGATAAATATTGATATGCTTGGGAGGCTTTGCGAAGAAAGGACACTTCAGATTGGGGGAGTTAAAACATCCATTGAGTCTGATGAAATCCTTACCAAAATCAACAGTGAATATAGTTTCAATCTATCCACTTTTCCCCAGGGTTATGGTCCTTCAGATCATGCTAGTTTTTATAGCAAAGATATCCCGGTATTTTTCTTTAGCACAGGACCCCATACTGATTATCATACTCCTTTCGATAATATCGAAAGAATTAATTTTGATGGATTGACAGAGTGCTCCAATTTCATATACGATGTAATTCTTGAACTCGCAAATATGCCTGATATGCTTATCTTTCAAGAATTTGGACCTAAAAATCAACCTTCACGGCATGGCGCGCAGCTAAAAGTACGTTTGGGGATTATGCCCGATGTTAGCGGTGCTAAAAACGAAGGATTATTGGTTTTGGCTGTAACTAATGGCCAACCCGCACATCTTGCTGGTATTACTAAGGGTGATGTAATAACAGCCATTAATGGGAAAGAAGTGCGAAACATCCAGGATTACATGTACCGCATTCAGGAGTTAAAGCCAGGAATGACAATTTCAGTTGAGGTTATTAATAATGGAACAGCTAAAGTGATTTTGGTTCAGCTATAGTTTTTTTACAATTGAAAGGGTCAACATATTTTAAACGAAACATTTATTATATAAAATATTTCGAGATGAAAAGAATTATCTGGTATTGGGTGGCAGCTGCTCTAATCACGTTTGCAGCCGTTATTTTTCAACGTAAAACTGGACCAACATATCCTAAAAGGATAAACATAGAAATAGATACCATTTCTATTGCAATTAAATTGCCTCGTAGTCACGAAACAGATTCTGTTTTAATGGTTGCCATCCCAAAATTATCCTGGGAGTGGACTGCACGTTTATTCCATCGTCCTTACCCAACTGATGCTGAATGGTCTGTTGAACCCTTTTTCCCAGAAGAAGATGTATTTGTATCCTATTTTCCCAATGTTAGTCAAAAGGCAGCCAAGGTGGAATACTACATTGAACTTTCTAACCTAGCTGAAGGTAAAGAGATCAGCATACCCGACGACGAGCCTATTGTTATCAGGTTCAAAGGCAAGGTTCCTGGATGGGCGCTACTACCTCATATTATCTTCATATTTATTGCCCTTATTATAAGCAACTTGACCGGTATTTTGGCTTTTTCAAACCATGAGAAGTATAAGTTTTACGGAAAACTAACACTTATCCTAATTCTTGTTGGAGGGCTTATTTTTGGTCCAATTGTCCAAAAATATGCTTTCGACCATTTCTGGACTGGCTTTCCATTTGGATCTGATTTAACCGATAACAAAACACTTATTATGTTTGTGTTTTGGTCAATTGCTGTTATTGCAAATCTTAAGAAGAATTTTCGATGGGTTACAATTTTTGCAGCAGTGATAACAATTATTATTTACTGTATCCCTCATAGTCTGAGGGGATCTGAATTCGACTACCAGGCAGGTGAAATTGTAACAGGAATGGTTTACTCCGTAAAAAGTTGGATTTTATAAAAAAAAGAAGATGCTTCCCCAAGGAAGCATCTTCTTTTTTTAGGCAGTTATTAAAAATACTATAAGTCAAGATTACCCAAATAAGAATCTTTAAACGATGGAGCAACCTTTAGTTTAGGTCTTCTGCTGCTTGCCCAAGTTTTAAATTGAGTACATGCATACTGAAAGTCATCCTCAGCGTAGACGTAGCCCATTTGATCGAATCCTTTCATTTGATAGTATGTAAACACACCATTTTGCATGGTGGCATCACCATCGTACGAATAGGTTTTAGTGTCGGATGCAACGGCAATTACCCTACCATTTTTGTTGAGAGCGGTAGCCATGGCACCAATTTGGCATGCATCGAAAGTGAACACCATTTTAGTGCTTGCTGCATTGGTAAACATGGTTTGAAACCATGTGCTGCTAATGTAATATAGGTCTGTTGTAACAATATTTCCCTTACTGCCATGACCTGAATAAACAAAAGCTATTTCGTTGCCAGCGATGGATTTACTAGCAAGTGTTGCTATAGCAGATTCTATCGCACTTTTTGTTGCATTCAAGTCAAGCAAAGCTGTAACGCTATAACCCTCAGTTTGTAAACGGTTCTTCCAATCTATAGCATCATCATCACAGTATTGAAGATCATTCGCTGTGCCAGCATAATCAGAAATACCAATAACCAATGCATACTTTGCACCCTTTGCTGATGTTTCATCCAATTCTACAGGTTTTGCATCAAGTTCGGTTACCATGAATTTAGCGATAACATCCGAAGGTCTATCATCCAAAGTAGCAAAATCAGGACGAACTGTATAAGAGGCTTTCCCATCTTCTAATGAGTAATCGGGTTCTGCAATAAATTCATCCTTCGAACAGCTATTAAAAATTACACCAGCTAACAAAGCATACAATGCTAGTTTAATCCATCTTTGTGTTTTCATAGTAGTTTTTTTGGTTTTAGTTAATTAACTGAGTTCTTAATAAATAATGTTTAGTTTATCCTTTTTATGAACGTATGCAATAAAATTAATGGTAAAATTAAATTTTAAAAACTTATATTATTTCATGTTGCAATTGCAATATACAAATAGCACCAATTGACCCCTATAAAGCAATTTGCTCAGAAAAAAATTAATCAAAATTTCTAAAAAATCACATTTTATTGCATAAAAAAAAGCCGCATATAGCGGCTTTTTACATTTATTTACCCTTTATTACTCTTGAGTTTCGTTTGTTTTTTCCTTTTTATGTTCACATTCGTGGGCCTCTGCTTTAGTAGTTGCGCATGTATCTTTCATAGCTTCATCGCATTCATGTTCTTTTTCATGCTCATGAGTACATTCAACTTCAACTTTTTCAGCCTTAACTTTTTCATTGCCCGAACTGCAGGATACGAATAAAAATGCTCCGAAAAGCATGATGGATAAAACTAAAATTTTGCTCTTTTTCATCTTTTTGGGTTTATTAGGTTAATAATCAATTTACAGCGAGTAAAAATAGGGTTTGAAAGTAGAAATGCAATAGGGTTATAAGTTTTTTTTATTTTTTTTGAGATACGGCTCGAAAACATATCCTATCTTAGCTAAGACAGCAATTCTTTGCAGTTGTTTGTATCATTCTATATCAAATGTTTATTATCCATGCAGCGAAAGGGAGAGAATGATCGTCATTATTCCAGAAATATGAAGGTTGAGCATAAGTATTACAACATTCATCAGGCTCTGATTGACCGATGCAGACGAGGCGATAGCCAGGCGCAGTTTGAGATTTATCGTCTATACTACAAAGCCATGTTCAACACATGCCTGAGGATTGTTGGTGATGCAACCGATGCAGAAGATGTAATGCAAGAATCGTTCTTTAAAGCGTTTGATAAGATTAATACCTACCGTAACGAAGTAAGTTTTGGAGCGTGGCTCAAACAGATTGTGGTAAATAGCTCTTTGGATTTTTTAAAGAAGAAAAAGCTAAACACAACATCTATTGATGAGGTATTCGGTTTAAAGGCTGATGAACCTGTTGAAAAGATAGATTTTGAACCCGAATCGATTGAGAATTTGAAAAGAGCCATAATGATGCTTCCTGAAGGATATAGATTAGTGATTAATCTTGTGCTTGTTGAGGGATATTCGCACGAAGAGGTTTCTCAAATGTTAGGGATTAGTCCATCTACCTCACGCTCTCAGTTGACCAGGGCAAAGCAAAGGCTTTTAGAGATACTTAGTTCAACCCTTAATATTTAGAAAACATGGATAAACTTAGGAATTACATAGAATCTCATAGACGTGAATTTGATAACTTCGAACCATCAGAAGGACATTTCGATAGGTTTAAAGTTAAACTTATGGCAAAAAAACCTGAAAAAAGAATTAATCTATATATGGTTGCCAGTGTAGCTGCTGTTGCAGGTATTATTGTGACAGCGGGTTTAAGTCTGCTGCTAAACTTTGACAAAATAGTCAATTTAGGCAAAAGGGATCTTGTAGCAAATAATCTGTCACAAGAGATTGTTCAGATTGATGAGTATTACCGTTACAGGGTTTACCAAAAGCAGCAGATGATAACCGATATGATAAGCGATGAAATGTCTCCAATGGAGGAGGAAATATCAACTACACTTGCCGAATTTGATAAGAACTATAAAAACCTTCGGCATGACATTTCAGAATCGCCACGCCCCGACAGGGCGGCATACGTACTAACCCTATACTATCAGACTCAACTTGAAGTAATGGAGCAGTTCATTATACGATTAAAGGATAATAATTTGTTGAATAAATAAAACTAAATATAATACGATGAAAACTTCCAGATTTTTTTCAGTTGCCCTTGTGGGATTGTTGATTGGATTCTCAATCAGCAGCTATGGATCATTATTTAACAATAAGTTGAATAAAACCTTTCAGAAAGAGTTTCAGGTTCAAAAGGGCACTAAGTTAACGATTGAAAACCGCTTTGGGCAGGTAAATATCGAGAACTGGGATAAGAACAGTATATCTATAGAGGTAGAAGTAATCGTCGAGCATACCAGTAGGGATAGGGCAGAGAGAATGCTTACGGCAATAAATGTTATACTCGAGGAAAGTGGAAGCGAAATTCGAGCCATTACCGAAATCGACGAGAAACTTATGAAATCCTTTGGAAGTTTCAATTTCAGTTCTTCCTCCAAGGAATTCCGTATCGACTATAGGGTGAAAATGCCCAGTAACGTTGATATTTCTCTAAAGAACAAATTTGGCGATATTTTTATCGATCAGCTTACAGGGTATTCCAGAATTGAGCTAAAATATGGTAATCTAAAGGCAAACAGGATTTACTTTGGACCAAGCGAAAATCTTAGCCTTTTGGATTTGGGCTATGGTAATGCTTCCATCGATGAGGTTAACTGGATGAAGTTTGATGTGAAGTATGCCAATGTTAATATTGTTAAGGCGGTTGCAGTAGTTGTGCTCAGCAAATATTCAAAATTTTCAGTTGATCAGGTTAGTTCGCTGGTTACAGAGTCGAAGTATGACACTTTTACCATTGGCAGAATAGCAAACATCGTTGGCGAAAGTGGCTATACAACCTATCGAATTAACCGTTTGGATAAAAAGTTGGATATTACCACAAAATATGGAGATGTTCGCATAGGAGAAGTGGACAATAGTTTTGAGTCTATAACTTTCAATGGCAGCTATGCCAGCCTTTATGCTCCCATTGATCAGGCCGTTTCATATACTATTGCTGGACAGTCTTCCTATGGAGGCATCTCATACAATTCACCTGCAAGGGTAAATCGGATCGAGAGCAGCAACAAACTTACAGTTAGCGGTTTGGTAGGCGATAACCCAAATGCATCTCCTAAGGTGAATGTAGATGTTAGATATGGCAGTGCTAAGCTGAAGTAGTTATTTTCTTTTCTTTATAAAGCTTTTTGTACTCAAAAAAATAATCTCATCAATCTGATGAGATTATTTTTGACCCTAACGGGTTTTATGTTCCAAACTTAACTGTTATCAATCAATTGGATAAAGCAATTTTTTTATAAGTTTAATAGGGTTCCCAACAAATCTAAAAATTTCGATTTGTTGCGTTGAGTTATTGAATTCTTCGTGGATTCATAAACTGTTTGCTAACAGTTGGGGTGTGAAAAGTGCTGGGGATTAGGACAGCGTCCTAGTCCCCCGAGACGCAGTCTCGCAAAAGCCGATTAGCTTGCCAATCGGCTGGTTGCCAGCATTTTTCACACCCCTTGTTAGCGTGCATTATTATTCTTATTAATCAGATTTACAATCACTTTAATAATCGTTTCCTTTTCTTCAATTCTGCTCACCGCAATCATTAAAGTCAGAGCAACCAAAGCATTGTCAGC